>OOIG01000543.1_pt1 | contig 32250 bp, 30 predicted proteins | sample 1692091 | NCBI WGS metagenome assembly OOIG01 (sample SAMN06348188, study PRJEB24527) | human gut metagenome | biome: human gut; feature: ankylosing spondylitis patient; material: feces | host: Homo sapiens | place: China | collected 2015-10 | reverse complement strand
TTCTGTGTCTCTTATGTAGAGATTCAGAAGAAATGGAGTGATTTAGGGAAGGGTTTTAAAACAAAGGAATCGGATAGCTAATCATTCCAAGGGTTGCAGACTATCATGCTCTTGGGTCAGGAGTACGTCTGTGATTAGAGGTTTCCGGTATCGGGAATAGACTAACCAACCCTTTATTGCCAAGTGTTTTGAAACATGATTTCACGACACGGGGGAATGAGAATTGTATCCTGATCAAAATGGAAAAAAACAAACAATGTTACAACCAGACAACGAGAAGAGTTGGTACGCATTCAAGATATTTTTTGGAAAAGGAAAGCCTATTAAAGCTTATTTCGTTACCAATGAGATAGAACACATTTATGATGTGAAACAAGAATATTGGGACAAGAATAAGAAAAAGAGACTGGTGAAGGAAGTTCCCATTATGCCATCTCTCATCCTCTTTCGTTCTACGAGAATAGAAGCCGAAGAGATTGAACGCAGATTTCTCAATAAAGTGATGCTCTATCGTGGAAAGAATTCTGAGAACTTGAAAGAACCTTCAAAAATTTCAGAACGTGAAGTGAAAATCTTCAATATTGTCGCAACTTCAGGTGTTGAAGGACTGGATTTTTACGATGAGTATAATCCGAAGTTTACCAAAGGCGACAAGTTCCGAGTCATTGAAGGTCCTTTGAAAGGAGCGGAAGGCTATGTCGTCCGCATCAAAAAAGATCATAAGCTTTATGTGAGTATCAAGGGGCTGTGTGCTGTTACGACAGGATATATTCCCAAGGCTTTCTTACAGAAAATAGAATAGAGAATATGGTCTCTTGACTATTCCATACGATTATAGCCAACCGCTATGACGCTTGCCTTGATAATGTAAAGGATAAGGTTTATACACGAGACATTTTCCGCAGGGACTAAAGGTCTTCTATCCACCCGAATACGGCATGGGTATCAAGGCAAGGACATTCCTTAGGTGTAGTGCCTAGCAAGTCACGATGCCCCACAATCTTCGCTTTTGGAAACAACTTATGCAGCTTATACAGCAATTCGATAATACGTTCAGTCTGCTTAGGTGTACGAGTGTCGCAAGGCTTGCCTTCCTCATCCAGTCCTCCCTCATAGCAGATGCCGATAGAGCATCTATTGTAAGGTCGGGCATGCGCACCCACCTCCAGCAGCTTGCGGTGTTGCGTCATCGTACCATCTTTTCGGATGTAGAAGTGATAGCCGATATCATAGAAGCCACGTGCCTTATGGTCACGTCTCAGCTGTTCCACACTATAGTCCTGATTGCGACGGGTAGCCGAGCAATGCAGCACCAGAAATCTCACAGAGTCGGCAGACATCATGTATTTGCCGGCTTCAACTCCGGCGAGGAGTGTACGCTCTGAGCGTACCTTCTCCTCCCCGATGTTCATAGGAAATGTATCTTTAATCATAATAGGCTCTTTAAACTATAAACTGTTAGAATCATTCATCATCATGGATCAATTTAAAGGGTTGAACATTACTGCTTAGAAATCAACGTTGTCGCCGTTCTCTGAACCTGTACCGCCAGTATTCTCGCTACCGCCAGTGCTCTCTCCACCAGCGTTCTCTCCGCCATTAGTAGAGTCGCCTGTAGTAGGCTTCTTGTCTTCACCGGTAGTACCGCCAGTAGGCTTGTCCTTCTTCTCATCACCGTACTTGACGAGTTCGATGGAATCAGGAATCAGGTTGTAAACACGGCTACCGTTCTTCAAGAGGTAGTACGATGGTCGGAAGGCAGGAAGGATACTCTTCACGAGTTTGGCAGTCGCATCCTTCTCCTTCTCCACAGCCTTACCGGTGAGGAAACGGAGATAGAGCTTACCGAAGCCGAATAACTCGATGTCGTACCCCTTCTTCAGGTTCTCCTTCACGTAGTAGGTATAGCGGTCGAGTACCGCCATCACATCTGCTGGAGTAGCTGTTGACTCCATTGCGATTTGGTTCGCAATGTCCTTGGTTGTCAATGTACCGTAACTGAAAGGGCGAACGCTATAGACGGTCTTACCCTCTTTAGGACCCATGTTCATGGTCTTCTTTGAAACTTTGTAACTCTTACTCATAATTTAAAACATTTAAAAGATTAATACTCAAGTTATGTCATCGTCAGTTCAAAGAGATTAGCAATCCCATTTGTTCTGATTGACGTTGCAAAGGTACAACATTGCAAAAGCGTCCTGTCCGTCATGGGTATATATCGATACACAGTGTCTCGCAGATGAACTTAACGGCCGAAGGTTTCACGATCTGATCCTTTGGTTTCATCCCAAGTTCCGCCAGTTGCTGCTGATAAGGTTTCAGCCATCTTCTCAGTGTCCTGGTTGTCACTCCGGCATAAGCAGCCAGTTCGCTTTTATACATTGCTTTCATATTCTTTAGTTTATACATTATTATATATATATGAATTAAAAAATCAATTCTGATTTCGCTTGCAAAAGTAGATAATCTTGGAATTCCTGTGCTGTACTCTATAGAGTGCAGCATGGTTTACACTTTTTAGGATATTATTAAGGTTTGTTGGCAACAAGATGGGTCAATATGAGAAAATAGAGACCAATCTGCGTTTGCCTAATGAACCGAATATCCGTAAAAGTTAAGGCGGATAGTTGGTTAACCACAGCTGCAAAAGAGATTCGCCGAATTCAGACAAGATGGGGTATTCCTTCTCAGAGAAAGTTCGCAGTTTTACTCGGCGTCAATGGAAGAACATTAGCAAAGCTTTATGCTGATCCGCCAGACGAAAGTTTGACCTACGGTTCTGTTCAACAGATGTTTTCCAACTTAATGATTTCAGTATGGACTGAGTTTAATACGACCGAAGATGTAAATCAAGAGCTCAAATTGCTGAATCAGGCTCTGGCCAATGTAATGAGAGCTGCATTCCCACCCCGCAAAGAACTCGTAAAAAAGGCTCTTCAAGAGATGGAGCATCAACAGGGAAACGGTTTGCCAATCAAGTAATTTGCCATAAAATGCTTTGCGTTTCGTAATGTGTGGTAGTATATAAGGCAAATCAAGTCATTGCTTGGTTTATGAAACGAATATAGAATATGATTCCTCTTGAGCGGATGGAATTTCCATTTCCGCTCGAGAGGTTTTGAAACTCAAAAGGATTATTTCTTACAAATTCCTGGTGAAAACTCTTTAAAATTCCAGTATTTCTGATTCGAAAATATTTCGGCAAGAATATTGAAAATATGAAAAAGGAATGTAATTGTCAGTAAATCAGTATGTTATCTAAATTTGCGGATTCCGTCAAAAAATCAGAATTCTGTAGTTGTACAACTAAGACCCTTATAGTTGTACAACCATAGCTCCAGAGTTGTACGACCATAGCCTATATAGTTGTACAACTGCAGACTTACGGTCGTACAACTATAGGTCATTCGTTCTGCAAAGAGCATGGAATACGATATAAACTCGATAGAATTAGGTCCTCGCAGCCATCTAGATTGGAAATGTGGAAATCGCGATAATTCAGAAACAATATTTAACACCATCATATTTCTGAAGCCAAAGACGGAATCTGCGAAATCTAAGACCGAATAGGTCAAATATCTGCGTCATCTGCGAAATCAGTGTGCGAGGTCCTGTACCAGTTTTAACCTATAAGGTGTTGCGTGGTATTCCTCTCAAAAGTAGAATAAAAACAATATTCCTCATTCGAGTGGCGACAAGTGCAGAGCGATACTGCAATGAGGAACAAAAATATAAAATCATGAAATCTTATTTCTCCATAAAGCCAGGAGCAACCTTCTTTTTAGGTAGCTCCCAGATCCTCGTCTATCATAAAGACGATGCTGTATGGGGACAAGAAACATTATAATGTTATGATTGTAATTCCAAATAAGAACTTCACGGCTGATAGCATCCGCTTGGTTCAGCTACTCAATAGCACAACGAAAGTCAATATGCTGAAAGCATGTGACAAGCTCGACCTATACGTCAGTCCCAACTTGAAGAAAGATGAGACTGCTAGGCGAATAGCCCATGAGATGTTGGATAATCCAATAGAAATCTTGAGCCGTTTGAACAAGCAGGAACTCCAGATGGTAGATGAGTTTGTAAAAGGCGATGCCAACACCTACGTAGTACGCAAGATGCGCAAGACCCAGTACAAGCTTCAGCAGCTATTCTTGGTAGCAACCTACGAGGATAAGGAGAACCAGGAATGGCATATGCTGATGCCATCAGAGTTAACCAAAGCCTTAACCACCAGTCTCAACTTCTATTTGGATATGGCCAACAAAGGAATCAAAGCCCCATCTGCCAAGCAACTCCGCATGATGTCCGCCTTAGGCCAATTCTTAGGGAGCAAAGAGCTTTAATGTTTTCTTAGATAGAAAAACAAAAAGTCTAATTCCTTTAAATACTCTGTATCCCCAGTAAACACTGGGGATGGAGTCGTATTGCCATAGGGGTTGGATGCTAACTTTAATTTTCGCAAGAACAATGCAGTATTTCTGCAATCTTATCATGTAATTTTGCAGCCTGTAAAGGAATGCAAGTAAAAAATATGGCTTATGAATAGCTGTTATGCGAATAAATCCGACTTGTTTATTGGTGCTGCTGAAGAGATAAATAATAGTACTTATTTTTATCTGGCAGTACCTCATAGCGCATATTATAGTTGTTTTCTTTGGATGAAACATCTATGTTATAGCAAGTATGGTAAGACAGAAAATGAAATAAAAAATGAGGTTGATCCAACGATGCATGGGACACATGAAATCATGGCTGAATTTATACGCATGAGATTATATGACTCAGCAAGTAAATTCGAGGAAAAGCAAAGAGCTAAGGAATTTATTGCAAAGATTGGACAATTAAAAAGGATAAGGTTTAAGGCAGATTATGGCGAAGAGTCTATCACTATTACGCAAAGTATGAAGTCTATAGAATTAGCTAAAGATGTCCTTAAAATTTTAAAAACGATTTGATTATGGCAACTTTTGATTATTTGAAAGAGCAATTGAATGAATTCGTAAAACAATTCAAGAATGCAAAGGCTAGCTACGAGTATGATGAATTGGCAAATTTACATACAATAGAAATCTTGCCCCAAGCTGTTTTTGATAGTGAAGAATTCACAGATTGGGAGTGTGATTTTTTTAAACGTGCTTATAAAGCAATTCCTGGTGAAGATATATCATTTATATCAGAAGATGCTTATTTCGGAATAGAAACTGTAGGATGGAGTGTTCAAGGTGAGGATTATCTATTGAGTGAATCCTTGACGATGCAAACTATTTGTGTGGAAATGGATAATCATTTTTGCTATTCTGAGAATTTTAGTTTTGCTGATTTATCAGATGATTTCTTTAGTAACGATTATACACAAGCTGCATAGTTATGGAAAATATTGAAGATAAAAAGTCTGGCTTTCGTGTATTAAATATCATGTTAGCAGAATCTCATTTCACTAGAATTGGAAATGTTGATTTTCAAGACTCTAAAAGAATGGTTAGTTTTGAGACAGGAGTAGGAGGTCGGGACAATAAGATAAATGTCAGGCTGAAGACTACTGTTGTAAACATGAAAGATGGTTCAGAGCAATATCGTATTGAAGTCTCTATGATTGGAGTCTTTGAACGTAATGGCAATTCTCAGATATCGACAGATGAGGAGTTTGGACGTGTCAATGGTGCAGCCATCATCTTCCCATTTGTTCGAGAGCACATTGCTAACATTGCATTAAAGGCAGGATTGGGAAGCATTATCCTTCCACCTGTCAACTTCACAAAGGTCAACAAAGATAAAACAAGCAATAAATAGAACGATTCTCTATGGCTCAAGGAAAGAATGCTTATATACGCTACAAGGTATTAGACCGCTGTTTCCGTGATAGTAGAAGACACTATTATATGGAAGACTTGGTGGATGCATGTAATGAGGTACTTTACAATTATGATGGTTCATCAGTATCAGAGCGAACCATTCGTGAAGACATTCATTTCATGCAGCGTCAAGCAGGCGGTGGTGTGCCTTTGGAGAGAAAAATGGATGGTCATAGAGCCTATTATATGTATTCTGATAGAAATTTTTCCATTCAGAATCTTCCAATGAGCCAGAGTGAAGCGGAGATGTTGTCCGATACTATTCAGATGCTTTCCCGATTTAAAGGACTTCCAAATCAAGAATGGCTGAATGCCACATTGGTACAGATGAAATCTACATTTAATATAGGTCAAGCTAAAGCATCCTACGTGAGTTTTTCACAAAATGAGGACTTGAAGGGATTGAAATACTTCACTCCTCTTTATGAAGCGATAGCATCCCAACATGTGGTATCTTTAGAGTATCATCAGTTTGATCGTCCATCTTATAACAGAATCATCCAGCCCTATCAGTTGCGCCAATATAATAATAGATGGTTCTTGGTAGGAAAGGAGTCTGCTGTAAGCGATGTGTTGCCAATAGTGGTAGTACCTTTGGATAGAATTGATGACTATAAGATTCTTGAAAATGAGAAGTTTTCACCTATAAAAGGTGATGTTGAGGCTTATTTCAAAGATATAGTGGGAGTTTCTCCAAAGTTTGGTGAGTCATGCCAGCACATCGTCTTCAAGGCCTATCATCCTACATCTTCTTATATAGAGACAAAGCCAATTCATCATTCGCAACGGGCAGTAGAACGATACGAAGATTATACAATCTTCTCTTTAGACTTGATACCGAATTATGAGTTCGAGACGATAATGATGTCTTATGTTGATAATTGTGAGGTACTTGAACCGCAAGATTTGAAGGAAAGTCTTGTAAAGCGAGCTAAAAACATCATAAAATTCAATGATGATCAATAAATTCTCGTAACAATGAAGTAGGTCTGCAATGTTAAACTTTACTTTTGCATCAGTATTAATAATTAAAGAAAGGATTAAAAATGACAAAAGAAGAAATTATTACAGATATTAGGTCTTATTTTGGCTTTACAGTATTTTCGGGTTATTCAAATTATTATGTAGGAATAACTAATGACATTAATCGTCGTTTGTTTGATGAACATAATGTTTCTGTGCAAAAGGATTATTGGATTTATAGAACAGCAGACAGTAAGTCAGTAGCCCAAAAAGTTGAGGAATATTTCCTTAACTTAGGTATGCAGGGAGATACTGGTGGTGGAACGGATGATACATGTATTGTTTATTGTTATAGAATTACAAGTTCTACTATTGAGTAATGTTATGATTTTAAAAAAACAAAAATACCACTCTTCGTACTCAACGGCTACTCAGCGAGGGATAGTGGATATAGAGCGGCCACAAACATCAATTATTTATGGAATACGAAAAACCTTCATTCCTAGCGCAGAGTGCAATTATGATGGCTGATTGTCAGAGAAAGCCATGTGGAAGACCTTCTTGTGTAAGAAAACCTTCCGGCACGCATTAATTGATTGCTTTGTGTTAAAATTGAGCGATAGTTATTATACTATCGCTCACAATTTGATTGCTATGATAGTTCAAAAATTGCCATATATTTTGTTTCGGTCCTATTCTTCTTATGGTTATCTTACAGATAATCGTAATTTTGGATATGATACCGCTTCACATAGTTGCAAGAAAGTAGGAGAATTAATATTGTCTAATACTGGTAAAGTTTTCTATGCTAACCTTAAGGATATTCCAGAAAAGCTAGATGATGTTATTCTTCGTTTAAGCAAGTTGTATTCAGCTGTTCCTGTTGCTGTGATAAGTAGAGATGCCTTGGAGTTTTATAAAGATTTGTATTCGAAAGGTTTTATCTTTATGGGGGCTGAACATGATTTTGCAGATTTCGTATCGCATTATTTTTCATATGATAATAGACAAGCTTTTAAGTTGAATATTCCTCAGTTACAAGCTAGTCAAACAATATACGAAGAGACGTTTGGAACAAAATATAGCTTGTCTCGTGTTCATGTTGATATTTCGAGTCGCTGCAATGAAAGATGTGTTCATTGCTATATACCAGAAAAGAATAAATGTACTATAATGCCAGAGAAAGTATTTGATAGAATTCTCTCTCAATGTCGTAGTATGAATGTTCTTAATATAACGATTAGTGGTGGTGAGCCATTATTAAACCCGAATTTGAAACGCTTTTTATTAGAGTGCAGTAGATATAACTTCTCTGTTAATTTGCTCTCAAATTTAACATTGTTATCAGAAGAATTGATTGAACTAATAGCATCAAATCCTTTGATAAGCATTCAAACATCGTTATATTCTATGGATGAGAGTGTTCATGACTCTATAACCCGTAAGAAAGGTAGCTTTAAACAAACACTTCATTCAATCGAACAGCTTCATGCAAGGAATATACCTATTCAAATAAATTGTCCGGTTATGAAGCAGAATAAAAGTGATTATACGGGTGTATTGGAATTTGCTAAATCATTGAATATCGAGGCTGATTATGATTACTCACTTTATGGTAGTTATGATTTAACTTCTAGTAATTTATCATGTAGGTTATCTGCTGAAGAGATTGAAAATATAGAAAAAACAAAGGTTTTGAATAATTCAGAATTAGAGTCTATAAAAAACAAGCAAACAGATTCTTCAACTCCAATATGTCCTGTATGTAAGAGTTCTTTGTGTGTCTCAAACAATGGTGATGTTTATCCTTGTGAAGGATGGCAAAATCTCAAGTTAGGAAATATAGAAAAACAAAGTTTGAAAGAAATATGGGATGAAAATCCTATAGTATTGAGATTAAGGAATCTACAATATAAAGATTTTCCTAAATGTAATTCTTGTTTACATAAACAGTTTTGTTCTATATGTTTGATTATGAATGTGAATGAAGACAAAAAAGGAAATTATAGTAATGTTAATCCATTCATTTGTGAGGTCGCAAAAATCAAAGAACGAAGTTATAGAAAAGAAAATTAATGGTATTATTTTGAAGATTAGAATCAAATATCAACAATCAAATTTCAGATAATGAAAGCAAACAGATTGACTTTGTTGGTTAGCATTTTAGCAATAATTTTGAGTGTGATAGCAATATCAACATCATTGCCAAGAACCGAGATGTCGTTTGATTATCTTGGATTTATTACAGGGAGTCTTGGCTTTCTTGTGACAGTTCTGTTGGGCTGGAACATATATACTATATTTGATTTCAGACAGGAAAGGCAAAATCTAAAGACATATTTCGATGAGCAAAAGCAATCTGTCAAAACTGTAGGAAGTGATTTACGGATGACTTTCAAAAACCAGATTGCAAATGTTTCACTATTGGAGAAGCATATTTCTGATGTTTATTCTTATTTGATGGGCATAAATACCTCTATACCTTTGCTCTTTTATTACATTCATTTGACGTTGGGTGCTATAATCAATTCGGCGCAGTCGGAAAACTATGACAATTGTAATTTGTGGGTGAACGAGCTTCTTGCAGTGATAAAGGAACCAGAAGTAATAGAAATGCCAATAACAAGTAAGATGTATTTGTTGAAGTCGTTTACAATGATTTACCATTCGGAGAACATAAAACGACTTGATGAATTACATCGTGTTATTGCAAGATTGAAAGAAATACCAGATCCGGAGACTAAAGATTAGTGCTGATACAGGAAACTTTAATCGTGTAAAAGGTAAAGTTTTGACAACTCGTAGTAATGGAAATATTTATCTTTCTGTATGTAATGGATCCTTGGATGTGTAGACCTCTAAGGCTTCATCAAATCATGAAAGATATTATGGTAAAGTGTGATAGTTATGATTACTTGTAACTATGCGTGTTAGTCTCATATATATCTGGCGGTCCCATCCCGCAAAACCTGGCGCAGACCTTTGATGGTCCGCCAACCTTAGAGCGTAGCGGTCCCGAGCTCCGAGTAGGGCGGTTTCCTCCCTCGCCTCCTGAGGAGAGAGGGCCGGGGTGAGAGGAGGAGCCTTCTTTAATGGTAAAGAAGGACGGGATGATTTTAGAAAACCCTCCTTTTGGCTAAAGGGAGACGGAGGGATTCGAAAAGATGACTTCTTTAATGGTAAAGAAGGTTTCAGTCCCCCGCAAACGGGGGAACCGAAGGGGGTGTAAAGACCATTGAGGGATAATTTTAGAAAACATGTTATTGATCAATAAATAATAATTATATGAAAGGAATAGTATTAGCAGGTGGTAGTGGTACACGCTTGTACCCCATCACAAAGGGTATCAGCAAGCAGCTGATACCAATCTTTGATAAGCCGATGATATATTACCCAATATCAGTATTGATGTTGGCAGGTATCCGTGAAATACTCATTATTTCAACACCATTTGATTTGCCAGGCTTCAAGCGCCTCTTAGGTGATGGAAGCCAGTTCGGAGTCAAATTCGAGTATGCAGAGCAGCCATCACCAGATGGCTTAGCCCAAGCTTTCATTATCGGAGAGAAATTCATTGGTAATGATTCCGCTTGCCTCGTATTAGGCGATAACATTTTCTATGGTGCAGGATTGAACCAAATGCTTCATCAGGCAGTAGTAGATGCAGAGCAGAACAACAAGGCAACCGTCTTCGGTTATCGTGTAAGTGATCCTGAACGCTATGGCGTAGCAGAGTTCGATGAGCAAGGCAATTGCCTCAGCATTGAGGAGAAGCCAGAACTTCCAAAGAGCAACTATGCAGTGGTAGGCTTATACTTCTATCCTAACAAGGTGATGGAAGTAGCTAAGCATATCAAGCCATCCGCTCGTGGTGAGTTGGAAATCACCACCGTTAATCAGGAGTTCTTGAAGGATAAGCAGCTGAAGGTTCAGACCATGGCAAGAGGATTCGCCTGGCTCGATACCGGAACCCATGATTCCCTTTCTGAGGCATCCACCTTTATTGAAGTCCTGGAGAAGCGCCAAGGCTTGAAGGTGGCTTGCTTGGAAGGTATCGCTTACCGTCAGGGTTGGATTACCGCAGAACAGTTGAGAGAGAATGCTCAGCCTATGCTGAAGAATGATTATGGCAAGTATCTCCTTTCAATACTTGAAGAGAAAAATCAAACACTAAAAAAGAATTTAGAATATTAGAAAACAATGAATATAATCAAAACTGATATTGAAGGCGTTCTCATTATAGAGCCACGCCTCTTCCGTGATGCTCGTGGCTACTTCTTCGAGAGTTTCAGCGAGCGAGAGTTTGAAGAGAAGGTCTCTCCTATTCTGGGACACAGTGTTCACTTCTGCCAAGATAACGAGTCTATGAGTAGCTATGGCGTAATGCGTGGTCTGCATTTCCAGCGCCCACCTTATACTCAAAGCAAGCTGGTACGTTGCGTAAAAGGTAGAGTGCTTGATGTAGCAGTAGATATTCGTAAGGGTTCACCAACCTATGGCAAGCATGTGGCTGTAGAGTTGACAGAAGACAATCATCGCCAGTTCTTCATACCAAAGGGCTTTGCCCATGGTTTCGCTGTTCTCTCAGAAATAGCAGTCTTCCAATACAAGTGTGATAACTTCTATCATCCAGAAGCTGATGGTGGTATCAGCATCCTCGATGATACTCTCGGCATTGATTGGAGAATTCCAACAGAGCATGCTAATCTCTCAGAGAAAGATACAAAGCATAAGATGTTGAAGGATTTCGATAGTCCGTTCGATATCAATGTAGATTTATACAAATAAAAAAGAAAAATAACATACTTCACGGCATGAAAGATTTTAAAGATATAAAAGTAGCAGTAGCTGGAACAGGCTACGTAGGTCTGAGTATAGCAACCTTGTTGTCTCAGCACCATCATGTAACAGCAGTAGATGTAATCCCAGAGAAGGTGGAGAAACTCAACAATAAGATTTCTCCAATCCAGGACGATTACATCGAAAAGTATTTGGCTGAAAAGCCATTAAACCTCGTGGCAACCCTTGACGGCAAATCAGCCTATAAGGATGCAGACTTCGTAGTGATTGCAGCACCAACCAACTACGACCCAGTAAAGAACTACTTCGATACAACCCATGTAGAAGAAGTCATCGACCTGGTTCTGGAGGTAAACCCAGATGCAGTGATGGTCATTAAGAGCACCATCCCAGTAGGTTACACCCGCAGCCTCTACTTGAAGTATGCCAAGAAGGGCGTGAAGAAGTTCAACCTTCTCTTCTCTCCAGAGTTCCTTCGTGAGAGCAAGGCACTCTATGATAACCTTTATCCAAGCCGTATTATCGTAGGCTATCCAAAGATTATCGATCGCCCTGAGTTTGCTGAGGAGAATGAGGCTATCAAGTCAGTAACCAATGTCGAGATGTTGAAGGAAGCTGCCAAGACCTTCGCCGCTCTGCTCCAGGAAGGCGCTATCAAGGAGAACATCGATACCCTCTTCATGGGTATGAAGGAAGCAGAGGCTGTCAAGCTCTTCGCCAATACCTATCTGGCACTCCGAGTAAGCTACTTCAATGAGTTGGATACATACGCAGAGGTAAAGGGACTCGATACCAAGGCAATCATCGATGGCGTAGGTCTTGACCCACGAATCGGCACCCATTACAACAACCCAAGCTTCGGCTATGGTGGTTATTGCTTGCCAAAGGATACCAAGCAGCTCCTGGCAAACTATGCCGATGTTCCTGAGAACCTGATTGAGGCAATCGTAGAGAGCAACCGTACCCGTAAGGACTATATTGCTGATGCCGTACTCCAGAAGGCAGGCTATTATAACGAGAATAGTTCTTTTGATGCTAGCAAAGAGCATAACTGCGTGATTGGTGTCTATCGTCTAACTATGAAGTCAAATAGCGATAACTTTCGCCAGTCCGCCATTCAGGGCATCATGAAGCGTATCAAGGCAAAGGGTGCTGAGGTAGTCATCTATGAGCCAACCCTGGAAGAGGGCAGCACTTTCTTCGGTAGTAGAGTAGAGAACAATCTCGAAGTCTTCAAGGCGCAGAGCCATGCTATCATTGCTAACCGCTATGATGCTTGTCTAGATGATGTAAAGAAGAAGGTATATACTAGAGATATTTTCCGTAGAGACTAATGTAAAAAATATATTTTATGAAGAATCATAGGAATATCATCTTTAAAATCGGTGATGAAAATCGTATAGTGGTAGAACATATAAACCAGAAAGTACTTGGAACCTCCATTTTTTCAGAACCATATCGTTATGCCATGGATGCCTTGAACAGTTATTTCAAGTCAATGCCTAAGGAATTGTCAACACGATTGGGTGAGGAAGAATTGTGGCGTAACAATATTTTTGCCTTTATCGGAGATAGAGGTTCTGGCAAGACTTCTTGCATGCAGTCTATCGCGCAGTTCTTAGTGGATTCGCCGAAGGAGTTGGAAGACAATGCAGTTTTGAAAGAGCGATTTTATAAGATTGATATGGTTGACCCTTCGTTTGTGGACAATGATTCTAATGTGGTGGGTGTCATCCTGGCTAGTCTTTATAAGAAATATTTAGAATATAGTTCCAAGCACACAGACAATGAGAAGAAACGCATTAAGCTAGCTAATCATTTTGCGAAAGTACAGCATGATTTCTATCGTATGATGGAATGTAAGAATGTGGGTGATGATGATTTGGAAGCGTTGTCTTCTTTGTCTGCTGCCATCGACTTGAAGCAATCCATGTTGAATTTGATAGATTGCTTTATGTCGTATGTTGATAAGGAAGGAGCTATATTGCTCATACCTGTCGATGACATAGACTTGCACAGTAAGGCTGCAACAGATATGGTGGAACAGATACGTAAGTACTTGGTCTTGCCAAATGTCGTAGTCTTAATGGCTGTCAAAATGAGCCAGTTGTCGAAGTTGAAGCGCCTTCAGTTTTCTAAGGAATATCAGGATAAACGAAATACCCTTAGTGATACCGAGCTTGATGAGATGGTAGAGAAATACATCACCAAACTTGTACCATATGGTCATCGCATCTATATGCCCGATGCTACATTTTATTGGGATGCCCAACTCACTGTGCTTAAGAATGATGAGGTAGAACAGGAGAATGTTTCTATTAGACAGTTCATCCCAGAACTTATATTTCGTAAAACAAGGTATTTGTTTTACAATAGTTCCATCAAGACAAGCTACATCGTTCCAGACAATCTGCGAGAGTTACGCCAGTTGATGCGTCTTCTCTATGATATGAATGATTATTTCAACGAAGTAGGAGATACAGTAAAGGAGGAAGTCAATAATAAGATGGTCTTCAAAAAGTATCTCTTCCAAAGTTGGATGATGAATCACTTGGATGCCTCTTCTCAATCACTCATCAAGGAACTGTTGGCGGTTACGGATTCCATACAAATGAACGCCTTCACGCTCCGCATCATTCGGCAAAAGTTTTACCTGAAGGATGATAACGGAAAGTTGGTGGCTCCATGGCAAGGAGAGGAAAAGGATGGCATTCGACAAGAACTGGATTATGTGATGAGGAAAGACAATATGGTCTATAATGTCGCCTTGGGCGATGTTCTGGCTGTGATAGATTACTTGGAGCGATTAGACATCACTTCCGAGCAGATGTATTTCCTCTTCATGATTAAGACTATCTATTCTATTCGGCTTTATGAATACTTTTTGGACTATACAGACTATCTTCAGAATTCTAGCGTCAGACCAACAGAAGAGTCTCAAAATGAAGGACAGAAGGTTTTGCGTCGTAAGTTGTACGAGGATTTACAATTGCCAGATTACTTGAAGTTGATTGCTGGACGTGTATTTAACACGAGAGCCTCTTTGATTCTTCCTGTAGGTCGTAAGAAAGAAAGTGTGTCTCGCTCAAATAGAGTCATCAATTTGAGACCTTTGAATGAGTTGATTCAAAAATGTATAGAAGAGCGTAATACTGTATCGGCAAAGACGATTCAGATGGTTGAGTTTTTTATGCTGTGTACAGCAAGAGTATACCGCTCGCAGAATAAGAAACCAGACCAGTATGATTATTATGAGCCAAACTTTAGAACAAACAGAGATATTGTTTATGCTGTTTCCTTGACACGCAAACCAAATGCTTTCTTTGATATTGCTTCTTTCCTATATAATGTCATAGACATCAAGAGATGTTATGAAAGATTTCCAAAAGGCAAGGAATTTTATGACTTGGTAGAGGCTGGTGAGCATTTCTACAGTGAAAGTCTCTTTAAAAGATTTCAAAGTAAGAATTTAGAACGTTTGAGTAAGGAGAGAGAGGATGGTATTCCTGCTCGCCAATTAAAGGGATGGTTCTGTGTCCGAAACATGGAAGTGCTAAAAGACTTGACACTTTATTTGGATGAAGCGGCTTATAAAAATAGTGGTGGAGATATAATCAAACTTATTGAATTTTTCCAGCGGCTTGCCAAGTTTAGCATTCATAGCTATGATAAGGAAAGTAAAACCGATACTGCCAATTATTATAGTATAGACTATTCTTTTTCTGAGGTTATAGTAGATTTTCTGAAGAGTATATCAAGTGATGAAGACGAAGGACAGAAAAGTTCTTTCAGTCAAATATTCAATGGGTATTTGGCGGTGGAGGATGAAGTGGACGATGAGGAATATGAATCGCTTCCGTCAATTGCTTCAGTTCTAGAAACTTATAATGGAAATCCGTTGAATGAGGAACAGATAAAAGCTTTTATTACAGGTAGTTTTATTACAGCAAAATCTTTAAAGAAAAATATAAAGCAGCAATATTCTGTTTTTAATGATCTAAGATTGGGAAGAATCCTTGATGCAAGTATTGGATCCAGTGACAATTCTCATATAAAGCGAGAAATGGTTCATTCTATAGTTGAATCAATCAGTGGTAAGATAAACGAATTGAGTGTAGTTGATAATCATGGAAACGCTGAGGCAAACCATCAAGACCCTGTTCCTGCTCCAGAAGAGTGAGTCGGTGGCGACGGAGTTCTTTAGTGAAAACTCTCGAACGCATCTGGATGAGAAGGTAGATAAGAATTGGTTCGTGCGAGCTTATCTTGACGATGTTAGCCCGATAAGAACGAAAGACCAAGTGGAATCCATCTATGAGATGTTGAGAACTAAGTGGATGTGCTCCGATAAGGAACTTAGCTCCTTTAGATTTTCTCCAGATTCGACTATCTTCAATTCCTTGTTGCACTTTACTGCACCAATCTTGCGAGAAAATGCCCATGAGCCCGTGTGTCGGTATGATGATTTGCTGAGATGGCATGAGCTGGCCTCTTTGTTGGGCGAAGATTTGTTAACTACGCCCTATTTGGCTGCGAAGGATTTGAAAATGGGCATGGAGAGAAGGTTTTTCAATTGGAAGGACATCATCAGCCATGACAATGCTGCCTTGAACAACATCTTTGGCAAGCGAATGAAAGATTTGCATTACCATCTGTATGGCTCCATCTTTGTGTTCGACTTGAATTGGTTGAGCCTGATGAACGATGTGAACGACAGGAAACAGAGCTTCTTGAAAACTCATGACTATCTAAGCGAGGTTCATTTGCTTCATCTAGGCGAGAAGGTATGTAGCCTTTATAATAGGGTGATGAAGGCAGCTGCCATTCGGTTATTACTGTTTTGGTATGTTGATGGAGGAATGGCAAAGGAAGATTACCCGAAACTGTATGAAATCGTACTGCGCATGTGGAGTATGGATGAAGATTTGCTTATTGATACGTTGAGGCAGGATATTTCCCATCAGATAAGCGTGGCGAGAGAAATTCGAGGTCATGTATTTTCTGATGCCAAACAGCGACAAGCTGTGTTGGATTATGCGATATCAAGTGACATCATGGTCAATACTCCGAAAAGTCAAGAGTATCTATATTCCGTATTGTCGGGAGAAAGATATTTGATGTATCGTATGTTTCGTAAGATTTATAGTGGGGAGTGTGATGCCACCATCATGAGCTTGTTCTATGCCTATCTCTTGATAAAGGGAGAGTTTCGCAGCGAGATAGTCCAATTGAATGATTCGGTGGGCTTTGCCAATTTCTCCGATTATCAGGAGCGAAAATTCCTGTTCTTGAAGGCAAATTCTGTTTATGAGGAGTTGGCTGCCCAGGTAGCCATAGGCAGTTCACTTTCAGACAACTGTAAAAGTTTGGAAGCTCGCATTACGCCGGGAAAAACAAGGCAAGATTTAGAGAAGCGACTTTTACGCATCGAATCTTCTGTGAAGGATGGCTTGTTAACATATGGCAATGAGGAACGTTTAGGCGATAGGTATAGCATCATACTCCATTTCATCAAGCGGAGGGACGATAAGTTGGAACGAAATGCATCAGAGAAAAATATGTATTGTCGCTATTATAAACTTCGCAAGAATATCAAAAAAGAAGCGATAGCATTAAAAGACTGGTTGAGAGTTTGTGCGGAACAAGACCATGAAGCAAGAGTCATAGGTGTTGATGCTGCAAGCTCTGAAATAGCTTGCCGCCCAGAAGTATTTGGTCAGGCTTATAGATACTTGAAGAATTTACGCCCCACATCCCACTACAGCAAGCAGATTAAAGCTCTTGGCTTCACTTTCCATGTGGGGGAAGACTTTCTTGATATTGTGGATGGACTAAGAGCAATAAGAGAAGCTCTTGTTTTTCTGAATCTTGAAAATCGAGACAGAATTGGTCATGCTCTAGTTTTAGGTACGGATGTTGAACGTTATTACGCCAAGCGTGGTCACTATGTGTCAATGACCAAACAAATGCTTTTGGACAATATAGTCTGGATGTATTTTGAAGGTTCTACTTGTGTTGGTTTTAATAAAATTGCGGTCAAATTGAAGGCCTTGTATGAAAAGTATTATCGTGAAATATACGAAAATAGTATGAAACGCATCCTGCAAAGTGAAGATTTCTACTCGGTCAACATAGAGGATTATTACCAGTCATGGCTTTTACGTGGTGACCAACCTGAAAAGTACATGACATTCAGTAGTTTTGATGACAATACTCTTGATGGATATTATGAACTTTATTCATGTAATGAGAACAAGAGTGTCTGCAAAGCTCGTGACAATATCAAGGCAAGATACCTTTATTATCTCTATCATTACGACAACGAGGTATATAATGAAGGAAACAAGAGCGACCAGATAAAGTTGAGTCAAGATGATATTGCTATAGTCAAGCAACTTCAGTCAAAACTTCTCAGCGAGATAGAGCGTCTTCACATATCCATCGAGACCAATCCAACATCGAATTATCGTATCGGTGACTTTGACCGTTATGACGAACATCCAATTTTACAATTCTTCAATTATGGTTTGAAGCATGAAGGAACAGCCGAACACTCAGTCACGGTATCCATCAATACCGATGACAAGGGAGTCTTTTCCACATCTTTGGAACGAGAGTTCTCTGTGATGGCTGCTGCCTTGGAGAAGAAATGTGATATAGGAAATGGTGGTAACTCTCCGAGAATGATATACGACTGGTTGGACAGAATAAGGGAAATGGCATTTGAAATGGAATTCTAAAAAACAATATACAATGGTAAATTTTAATATAGATTTAACAGGTAAGACAATCCTTGTTACAGGTGCAGCCGGATTTATCGGCAGCAATCTTGTAAAGCGTTTGTTTAATGATGTGGAGAACATCAAGGTGATAGGTATTGATAGTATTACAGATTACTATGATGTAAACATCAAGTTTGAACGTCTGAAAGAAATTGAGGCAATGGGTAAGGATTGGACGTTTGTTCATGACTCTATTGCCAATAAGGAGGCTATCGAGAAAATCTTCTCTGGTAACCAGATTTCTGTGGTTGTAAATCTGGCTGCCCAGGCAGGTGTACGTTATAGTATTACTAATCCTGATGCTTATATCCAAAGCAACCTTATTGGCTTCTATAACATCTTGGAGGCTTGTCGTCATCACGAAGTAGAGCATCTTGTTTATGCCTCTTCTTCTTCTGTTTATGGAAGCAACAAAAAGGTTCCATATTCTACAGATGATAAGGTGGATAATCCTGTAAGTCTATATGCAGCTACCAAGAAGAGCAATGAGCTGATGGCTCATGCGTATTCTAAACTCTATAACATTCCAAGTACGGGCTTGAGATTCTTCACCGTGTATGGTCCAGCAGGAAGACCTGATATGGCATACTTTGGATTTACTAACAAGCTGGTGAAGGGCGAAACCATCAAGATTTTCAACTATGGTAACTGCAAGCGTGACTTTACTTATGTTGATGATATCGTGGAGGGTATCATGAGAGTAATGCAGCATGCCCCAGAGAAGCAGAATGGTGAGGATGGTTTACCTATCCCTCCATATAAGGTATACAATATCGGCAACTCGCATCCTGAGAACCTGCTGGAGTTTGTAAGCATCCTGCAGGAGGAGTTGATTCGTGCTGGTGTCTTACCTAAAGATTATGACTTTGAGGCACATAAGGAGCTGGTTGCGATGCAGCTAGGCGATGTTCCTGTAACTTATGCTGATACTACTCCATTGGAAGAGGACTTTGGATATAAACCATCTACACCTTTGAGAGAAGGATTGAGAGCTTTTGCTGAGTGGTATAAGGAGTATTATAATAAGTAGATTTGAATTTTCTTTTTAGTTAATAAGATTCTGTCTTTAAAAACAAATGGAAGAAAAGTATATGGCACAAAAATCTAATTATGCTTTAATCTCGGCTTTGTATGCAAATGAAACCAAAGGATTGTATTCTGATATTTATTTTCCTATTATTAAATATTCTATAGCGAAAATATTTTCAAAGAAAAACTTAGAGGTTTCTTATTGTACAGCAGATGAGATAAATGAGTTTATAAAAGATAAGTTTGGTATAGACATTCCTATTATAGTTATTTCTAAGTCAGTTTTAAAAATTAGCAAAATTTCAAATGAAAAAATTGATTTGCAAGTTTACGAAAATGGTAATTCTTTTCAGATTCATCACGCATACTTTGATGATATTCGTGTTGATGAAAAGGAAGTTTTGTTTAATTCAAAATTAGAGCAGATAGAACGAAACTATCAGAATTTTCTTCAAGTTCAAGGTTGTTATGACGATAATGTATCTTTCTTGCAGTTTATTACTGACAATACAGACAATATTTTAGGCTATTTTGAAAATGAGGATGCTTCCAAAGTTGACGATCGTTATACAACTCTCGTTTTCTTTTTACAATATTTGAGTGATAGTGATAAAGAATTATATGCTGTAGCAAATCAGTTGTTTTGGAGTTCTGTTATAGTTGCTTTTTTGACTAGTGAACGCCCTCAAGTTAATGATTCTTGTGAAGGTATTAAGGCAGAGTTTTATCTAGATACTTCCATAGTTATGGGACTATTGGAATTATCTAATCCCTTACGCGAAACTTATTCCAAAGAGGTTTGTGATATAATTAAGTCGTCAGGTGGTATTCTTAGAGTTAATCCGATTACTCTTGAAGAAATAAAATATATTCTTACTTCCGTGGAGGCTCATGGCCCAAATCCTTCAACAGATATAGCCTCTGCATGTGATAGACGTAAACTAAAAACTAATGATTTAGCTAGCATTAGATTACACATTGAATCGTTGGTAGAAAACTTGGGTGTAAATGTATTCCCTAAAATGAGCGATGAGGACAAGCATAAGATAAAAAACTCGTATAAGGGAAAGAAAATAATAAAACTGTTGGGGGAATTTAGAAGTAAAATTCCAGACTCTTATTGCACAGGTAATTTTAGAGAAATCCATGATATATATATGGATGACTTTATAAAGGAGAGAAGAAAAGCAAAGTCAGATATAGAGAATGTTTATTTTTTGACTGCTAATGTAGATTTAATAAGTTTTTGTAAAGCTCAGCATGTTTCTGTGAATTATATGATTTCAACAGGCAAGGTTATATTAGATTTGTGGATGCATAATGCTAAACCTGTAGACATATCTAGTTGTGCCTTAACGGAGACGATGGCTCATTGTCTAGATTTACATAGTGTGAAAGTTCGAAATAAGATAGTGGAAGTTTCTCGTTTTTATAATCATACAAAAGATGATTTTGATCCGTTAGTTTATAAGGATTTTATTCATAAATTATATCGTAGAGCAAAAAATGTAATTATCACAATTGAGACAGATCCAGATAATCAGAATAAACTAGGGACTTCATGGGAAAAAATGATTCACGATGCTGTTGATGCCGATAATGAGCATTATAATAAAACAATTGCGGAAGAAAAAAATAAAAACGAAAAATTACAAGCTGCGATTTTTGCTCAGAACGATGCTTTGGAGAAAGTAAGACAAGAACTAGATGAATCAAAACGTAGTGAATCAGAAAAAATAATAGAAGTATCAGGTTTGGTCTCTGACAATTCTACTTTGAAATTACAGTTGAATCAAGTTAATAAAGAATTAGATGAAAAAAATAAAGCAGTATCTGAGCAGATTAAAGCTAAACAACTTGCACAAGAAAAGGTTAGGTTGCATGAGAAAAAGGATGTATTAATTGATGAGATAGCAAGCTTAGACGGACAAATCAAGTCAAAAGATGTTTTGCGAAAGGCTTCATTTCGTAATTATTCACCTTGGCTATTTTTAGTATTGGGTATACTATTAATTTTAGTGAACGTTAGTGCTTTTATGCTTGATTTCTTTCAAGTTTTTAGTTTAGAAACTCATCAGTATTGGATTTTTGGAATTTTAGGAACTATAGCAATATTTTGTTTAACAAGAACATGTACTTTAAACTCTAATAAGCAGAAACGTATGCAAGATGCATATGACAATTGGGATGATAGACATAAAGAATATGTTAAGTTGAAGGAAAGGTTATCTGCAAAGAGAAAAGAATTGGATGATATTAATGAGCAATTACATAATATTCATTCAATATGATGAGTCCACTTTAAAAAGTGGTTACGTTTAAAAGTTTAACATTCATTCGTTCTTTGACTTTTTGTACTCTGGAGATTTTCAATCTGTTTTATCGCTGTGCCCTTGGCGTAGTGACTCTTGAAGAACAATGTCCAGTCTAAGATTCTTATTATGGATTCCGCCGTAAGAATTGCGAGTAAAGGAAAAAAAACGGCTTGAACCTTTTCTACAAAAGCTTTAGGCAAATCACCAAGGCGCAAGCTGTCGAGTATTGCATCTCTGGTAAGGCTATCCGTAAGACAGCAAGTTCATTTCCGTAAGCGTCCAAAAACGGATTTGGTGATTTGATAAAGAAGATGTAACTTTGTCGCCAGTAATTTTAAACGTAAGTAAAATGTACAGCGAAAAAGACTTTCAGACATTCTGGTTCCGCTACAAGACGGAAGGGGAGCCACATGAAATTTCAATTAATTCCTTTTGTATTAACCAAGGTGTTCCATACAAGCAATTATCCAGAAGCAGATGGAGGCATCAGCATCCTCGACGACACTCTCGGTATCGATTGGAGGATTCCAACAGAGCATGCTAATCTCTCAGAGAAAGATACAAAGTATAAGATGTTGAAGGATTTCGATAGTCCGTTCGATATCAAAGTGGATTTATATTAATAAAACGTTGTTCTTATTAAGCATTGACTATGCTGTGATAGAGAAGTCGAAGGAAATTTATACCTTGCCAGCCGACTTTGGCTAGAGCGACTTAGGCAGCTGGGGCAGCCTCCGTACCTTGCTTCCACAGGATGAGGCTGGCAATGCCAAGGTAGGCAAGGATATCCGCTTGTATGAATGCAAGAACTGCGTGGTACATGCAGCCGATGAGAGCAAGGTGGTAGTTCAAGGCTTGGATGGCTATATAGTAGCCGAGAAGAATGGACGACTGCTTGTTTGCTCTTTGAAAGAAGAACAGAGAATTAAAGAATTTGGAAAGTAATATATGTCAAATCAAACATTAGATAATAATAAACGTATAGCGAAGAATACGCTTCTTCTTTACTTTAGAATGCTCTTTTTGATGGTTATTTCTTTATTTACTTCAAGAATAACCCTTCAGATATTAGGAGTTGATAATTTTGGTATTTATAATGTTGTTGGTGGAATCGTTGCCATGTTTAGTATTATGAGTGGCTCTTTATCCAATGCCATTAGCAGATATATCACATTTGAACTGGGTAAAGGTGATAAGAAAATTTTAAAGAAAGTATTTTCTACAGCAGTTAATGTTCAAATTATCATGGCTGTTATTATTGCAGTTTTGATAGAAATAGGAGGTGTATGGTTTTTGAATTATAAGATGAATATACCTGCAGGACGAATGGTGGCTGCAAATTGGGTATTGCAATTTTCAATTATATCTTTTGATGTAAATCTTATAAGTATCCCATATAATGCGGCAATTATTGCTCATGAAAAAATGTCTGCTTTTGCCTACATTTCGATTTATGAGGCTGTAATGAAGTTAGTTGTCGTATATTTAATAGTTATATCTCCTTTTGATAAACTTATCGTATATTCCTTTTTAATTCTTTTGATATCGTTGTCTCTCAGACTTATATATGGTATCTATTGTAAACGTAAATTTGAGGAATGTTCTTATATGTTTATTTTAGATAAACCATTGTTGAAAAAAATGTCCGGCTTTGCTGGTTGGAATTTTTTGGGAGCAGGTTCTTTCCTTCTTATGACACAAGGTGTAAATATGTTGTTGAATATGTTCTTTGGAGTAGCATTAAATGCAGCGCGTGGTATTGCAACGCAAGTTGAGAATGTTGTAAATCAGTTTACAACCAACTTTGGTACAGCAATTAACCCTCAAATAACGAAGTCATATGCAAAGGGTGATTATGACTACATGCATAAATTGGTGTTTGCTGGTTCTAAATATTCGTTTTTTCTTGTGGTTGTATTATGTTTGCCAATTATTTTAGAAGCAAACCAAATATTGCATTTATGGTTGGGATTGGTTCCAGAATATGCTGTTGTGTTTTTGCGTCTTACATTAATGATATCAATGCTTTCGGTTGTATCAAACACTTTAGTTACTTCTATGATGGCAACTGGTGATATAAAAAAATACCAAATAATAGTAGGTGGTTTAGGTATGATAATATTTCCTGTTGTTTACATACTTTATAAGTTGGGATTTTCTCCACAATGGTCTTATTATATTCAGTTTATAATATTTGTATTTCAGCTGATATGTAGACTGTATTTACTTAAGGATATGATTAAATTACCTGTCCTATCATTTGTGAAAGAAGTATTGTTTAAAGATATTGTAGTTTTATGTTTAACTATGATATTGCCACTACTGCTAATTTGGAATATGGAAGAAACGCTAGTTCGATTTATTTCGGTATGTGCGGTTTGTGAGTTATCTGCATTTATCTCTATCTATTTTGGGGGATTAAATCATTCGGAGCGAGCAAATGTTATAGAATTTTTAAGTAAAAAGTTACATGTAAGATGATTAGAAAAATCAAAGAAGTCATTAAACGCTTGACAGATAAGCGTCCAATAATTAAAGTGCAAGTCACAGAAATAGCTCATTCTAATCTGCTGAAAAATAGATGTGCTTTAATTACAGGTGGAACTAGTGGTATTGGTTTTGCTATTGCTGCTGCTTATTTGAAGGCAGGATGCAATATTGTTATTACTGGTAGAAGTCAAGAAAGAATTGATGAAGCCAAGAAAAAACTTTCAATTATTGATGACAAACTAAGTATTATTGGCATTAAACTAGACAATACACAAGTAGATACTTTTGAAGAAACTTTCATGAAAATTTTGGAGAAAGTAGAAGAAAAAGGAATTTCTTATGTAGATATATTAGTTAATAATGCAGGAGTCAATTATAAAGGAATGCCTAATGTAATAGAGGAAGAGTATGATATAGTATTAGATACTAATTTGAAGGGCGTTTTTTTCTTGTCTCAGATGTTTGGAAAATATCTTGTTAAAAATAAGATTCAAGGAAATATACTTAATGTTGCATCAGCTTCTAGTCTTCGTCCTGCAGATTCTGCTTATACTGTAAGCAAATGGGGAGTGAGAGGTTTGACGTTAGGATTGGCAAAATCATTAGCAAAATATGGTATAACTGTTAATGGAATTGCACCAGGTCCAACTGCGACACCAATGATGATTCATGAAAAAACAGATGATATGTATTTGGATCGACTTCCATTAGGAAGATACATTATGCCCGAGGAGATAAGCAATATGGCTGTTATGTTAGTGTCAAATATGGGAAAATCAATAATGGGTGATATTGTTTATATGACTGGCGGAGCAGGTGTGTTAACATATGATGATGTACCTTATTCTTTTTAATTAATAAATATAAATATAATGTATACAATTCAAGAAAATGTTCGCATAGTAGTAGCTTTATTAAAGCAGTATAATATTCGACATATAGTTATTAGCCCTGGTGGTACAAACATACCAATTTCTCAGGCAGTTCAAGATGATCCTTTTTTTCATTGTTATTCTGTACCTGATGAAAGGAGTGCCATGTATTTTGCTATTGGTATCTATCTGCAGACTGGAGAAATTGTTGCAACTTCATGTACAAGTGCGCAAGCTACAAGAAATTATGTGCCTGGCTTAACAGAGGCGTTTTATAAACATGCGCCGATATTGGCTATTACTACCTCTAAACTGGAGCGTTATTCGTATCAAGATTATATGCAAGCGCCAGACCAATGTTCTTTACCGAAAGATTCAGTAAAGAAAACATATGATTTGCCGCCTGTAACTGATACAAATACTCGTATTCAATGTATTAATAGTGCTCAAGCTGCAATATTAGAATTAATGCATCATATTTCGGGTCCAGTTCAATTGAATCTTCGTATTAATGATGCTGTTCAAAGTAATTTTAGTGAAGAAGCTTTGCCACAGATAAAGAAAGTAAATCGTTATCTTGCTTGGGAGGATTGGGATGTTAGTATTAAGTCAAAGAGAATACTTGTGGTTATAGGTGAACATCGTCCTTTTACAGAGCGTCAACAATTAGCTTTGGATACTTTTTGTAATGTGACTAATACAGTTGTATATGTAAATCATCTTTCTAATTATAGTGGTAGTTATGCTATTCAGGCAAATTTAATGTTGTCGTGTGGAGCTATTTCGCAATTACAGCCAGACATTCTTATAACTATAGGTGGTCAAACTGGTGACTATTCTGTATTTGGAGCTTTGAATGGAAATGAAAACATTGAGCACTGGCGGGTTAGTTCAGATGGTGATTATGTTAATACTTATAATCGCCTGACTAAAATATTCGAATGTCCTGATTGGTTGTTCTTCGAAAAAATGGCAAAGAATAGAAATACTTCCAATCATTCGTATTTTGACGCATGGAATAATTTAAATTCTAAATTGAATTATCATGTGGAATTACCTTTCTCGAATTTATATATTGCACAGCAGTTATACAAAGATATTCCGGCTAACAGCATTATGAATTTTGCAATTTTAAATAGCTTGAGATGCTGGAATTATTTTCCAATAGATAATAGTATAATGGGATATGGAAATGTTGCAGCTTTTGGTATTGATGGATGTAATTCTATGCTAATTGGTGAAAGTATGAATACTGATAGTCTTTGTTTTATAATCACAGGAGACTTAGCTTTCTTTTATGATATGAATTCCTTAGGAATTCGTCACATAAAGAATAATATTCGTATTCTCTTGATTAACAATAATAGTGGTGCTGAATTTGAAATTATGACAGAGCATTGGAAGATGAAGCCTACTTTGGATCGCTTTATTTCAGCTTCTGGCCATAATGGAAATGCAAGGGGATGGGCTGAAAATTGTGGATTTGAATATTTTGCAGCACATGATAAAGATGATTTTCAGAAGGTAAGAACTTCTTTTTTATCGCATCATGATAAGCCAGTCATCATGGAATGCTTTACTTGTGCGGCAGATGAAGCTTTAGCAAATGACGCATTGATATCATCACAACTTATTAAGCCAAAAACTGGAGTGTTAAAAAATATAGTTAAAAATATACTGGGCGATAGTGGAGTAGAGTTAATAAAGAAAATAGTAAAATAATATAAGATTTTATGAATATTATAGAAAAAATTAAAAATAAGATTGTTGGGTGTTCTAGTCAATATTATATCGCTAACAAGACTAAGGAATTGGCTCAACAAATCACAGACAAACATTCAAAGCCGAGAATCTATTTCTTCTGCACTCCGACTCATAGCAATCTGGGTGATCAAGCTCAGTTGTTTTGTTGGCTGCGTTTGTTAAAAGAATGGCATCCAGGGCATGAGGTGATTTGTGTGCCAACTCGTTATCGTAGTTTTTCAACTATTAGAACAATCCATAAAAATCTTCAGAAAAATGATATTATTTATGTGCACAGTGGTTATTTGATTTTTGACCCTCATCCAGAGTTACCATTCATTTTAGATATTGTCAGAGGTTTTTATGATACTAAAATTACGATTCTTCCACAAACCGTAAATCTTGTGGGAGAATGGTATCAGCATATTGTTGCACAGGTTTTCAATTCTCATCCAAATTTGACTCTTTACTGTCGTGATGAGGTCTCTTTACAAAATGCAAAGAAGTTGTTCCCGAAAGTTGAGAAGAAGTTGATTCCAGATGTTGTTACTTCCTTAATAGGCAATGCTGAGTTCCAATATACTAATTCAACAAGAAAGGGAGTAATGCTTTGTGTTCGCAATGATGGAGAAAAATTATATAGTGATGAGCAAATTAATAATTTGATATCACGTTTTATAGGCGTTCGTGTTGATAAAAGTGATACAACCATCAAGGCTCCAATCTGGGAGTGGAGCAACAAACGAGAAAAATTGATTCGTTCAATGTTGCAACGTTTAGCAGAGTATCAAGTAATAATTACAGATCGTTATCATGGAACAATTTTCTCTCAAATTGTTAACACTCCTGTAATCGTAATTTCATCGACAGACCATAAATTGAGCAGTGGTGTTAAATGGTTCCCTAAAAATCTGTTTGATGGAAACATTATGTTTGCCAAGAATTTAGATGAGGCTTTTGTTTATGCTAATGAAATTTTAGCACGAAAAGGCAAAGAAAAGAAAAATACTGCGTGGTTTAAAAATAATTTCTTCAACAACTCTTTATAAATTTATGGAATTTTGGAATTTTACAGAGTATTTTATAATTATACTCTGTGTGGCTTTTGTATGTTTAAAGGCATATAAACCTATAGAAGTTGATGGTAATACGAGTGAGACAATATTGTCTTTAGATACTTCTAATCTGATTAAAGCAATTTGCTGCATAGTTATTATTATGCATCATTATGCTTTGCGTGTGAATATTCCCCTGTTAGGAACATATTTTGGATCACAATCTGGGAATCAAGCTTTAATGCTATTTATGCTTATGTCTGGTTTTGGAGTCGTTAAATCAGAATTAATTCATAGGTCTACGATGAAAACTTTTCTTAAAAAACGTTTTTTAAAATTATTAATCCCTTTTTGGATTGTGAATTTATTAACAATCATAACATACTCTTTAATTAATCCTCAGAAGCCCTTTGGGGTAAACTTGGATGAAATTAGAGTATGGGATTATTTTTGGAATTTTGGTACTGGGCATTATGTCTTTTTAGATTATGTAATGCTATTTTTAGGATTTAAGGAAGTTGATGGAGCATATTGGTTCTTGGAAGTAATTTTGTATTCTTATATTGTGTTCTTAATAACAAAATCTTTGTTTGATTTAAAGAAAAAAAAGGTTTATGCGTTGTCTTTTTATACAATTCTAATCGCTCTTTTTGGCATTTTTGCATATTATCAACAATTGCCAGCGCAATACTATCGTAATTTGTGGCCTTTAGTGTTAGGTTTTTATTTGGCAATTTATGAGAATAAGATGATTTTAAAGATGAATAATGTTAAAGCAATAATTCTTACTATATTATTAACAAACATTTATTTCGTTCTTTATACAAAAGTTGTTCATGATTTATCTCTAAAGACTTTTGTTGGAATAGATATAGTGTTGTTTGTAACTTTTATGTTAAGTTATCTCTTGCGTAAATATTCAATTTCAAAAACTAGTTTTTTGTCTGAGATTGCCATCTTATCATATTTAATATATCTATGGCATATTAAGTTTCTAAACCTAGAATGGTATTATCTGGGGGGGTACTATTCTGTAATTTTAATAATAGTATGCTCAATTATAATGGCCTGGTTTAGTAACTGGATAGCACATCGTATTTATAAGTAAGTTTGTGCTATCTATTGATGGGGTATGTTATATATATTTGAAAGAATTAAACGTACGGTGTCAATATCCAAAAGTTGTGTAAATGATATTGGACAAGTGATGGGCAAACCAGAATGTATCTTACGAATTGTCAGGACATTGACAGGTAAATTCTTTGCTTGAAAATGCCTTAAGTTTTTCTTATAGAAGGCTATTCTAGAAAGAACGTGCGATTCTTGATGAGATGGTTTCCAAAGGGTGGATGGAGTTTGATGCCCATCTTCTGTCCCCTGCGGAAAGAGATTATTTCAGTTTTTACTTAAACAATGAGAAGTTTACGAATGGTCCTGCCATCCGCAACAACTATACGCACGGAACAACTCCGTCTTATTCTGAAGAGAAACATTTGCATAACTATTTGCAGATTCTCGTGTTGTTCATTTTGTTATTATTAAAAATCTCCGAAGACCTTGATATGAAAAGGTATTTGGAGAAATATGAATTAGAATAAACTTATATGCAAATTATATCATTAATTCAAGGACTTTGGGTAGCTTTGATTATCCTTATGTTCTTCGTAAAATTGCGTACGGGTATCTGCCTTTATGTGGCATATATGATACTTGTGCCCTATATGAATATAAACTTGGGTATTAATTTACAATGGAATATGGTGAATGTTCTGTTATTGGTTGCTTTTTTCTTGTCTTACAAAAAAGGAAATAAAGTTTCATTGAGTTTTAAACCATATACGCCATTCTTATTTTTGTTTATAGCCCAGTTGATGGAGATGCCTTTCCAGGAAGGTGTTCCTTTTGATTATGCTTTTAATGACTTTCGTTTGCAGTTGATGACATATTTGATTTTACCATTTGTCATTTGGAATTATTCTGCGAAAGATCCAAAACTAGGGGAACAATTAAAGAAAACTGTAGTCATTAGTATTTGTATAGCCTTTGGTTATGGTTTGTTTTTGACAACAACAAATGGTCAAAATCCTTATCAAATGGTGCTTATGGCTGCCAATGGTGAAGTTTGGAATGAGTCGTATGCCGAAGTTGGTGGCGGTCGAATGTTTGGACGAATATCATCTGTCTTTGGTCATCCTATGACGTATGGCTTGTTCTTAGGTATGGCCTTTATCTATATTTATACCATAAGAGATTATTTTAAAAAGTATATATGGGTAATTTTGATGTTGGGTATTATTGCTGCAATTTTCCTTTGTGGTATTCGTAGTCCTATTGGTGCATTCTTTGCAACAGTTTTAGTGTTTTTACTGCTTAACCATCAAGTAAAGTTAATGGTTCAAGTAGCTATTGTGGGTTGCTTGGTATATGCAGTTATTTCTTCTATTCCTGAATTAAATAGCTATGTTGAATCAATTTTTTCAGATAAGAAATCTGATGTTTCTGGCTCATCTTGGGAATTGAGATTAATGCAGTTGGAAGGTTGCTTAGCTGAAATACGTAATAATCCGTTGTTTGGAAAAGGATATGCATGGGTAGGTTGGTATCAAACTAATTTTGGTGACCATCCAGTTATACTTGCTTTTGAGAGTCTTATATATGTTATACTTTGTAATAGCGGTTTTATAGGAATTATTATTTGGGGCATTTTCTTGATAAAATTATTCAAAAATACCGCAAAAATTTCTAAAAATAAAGAGATTGTGATTTTTGCAATCACGCTTACCACATATTATTTAGCTTATTCTGTTATTACTGGTGAGTATGGCTATATGAAATATCTCATATTATTTTATACATTTATCTTATTGGAAGATAAATCTGTTAATAGTGAAGAACCGTCAAATAAAATAAATATTAAATGAAAGTACTTTGGTTTGAAATATCTACTCCTTCACGGTACCTTAATACAGGACATGTAACTGCTGGTTGGCAAGATGCATTGGAAAATATCGTTGCAACTAGCAATGACATAGAACTTTATATAGCTTTTGAAAGTCATGTGCCTGCAGATGTGAAGATTGTTGAAGGTGTCACTTATATTCCAATGATTACCCAATATTCGTTTTGGGAACAAAAAGTGGGACAACATACTTGGACCATTAATGAGCGAAAGGTTATAGAACAAGGGAGGAAAGTAATTGAACAATACAAGCCAGATGTGATTCAAGTATTTGGAAATGAGTGGCCTTTTGGTTTGTTGGCTCAATATACAGATATACCTTTAGTTGTTCATATTCAGGGCAGTATAATTCCTTATGATAATGCGCTTTATCCACCTAAATATAATGGATATACAATGGTGAAAGCTGCTGGTCTAAACTTGCGTAAAGATTGGCATCGTTTTACGGGATTCAATAGGGAAAAATCTCGCCTTGATATGGAAAAGCGAATTTGGAAGATTGTTCACCATTTTATGGGCAGAACATGTTGGGATAAAGCTTTGGTTAATATGCTCACAAAAAACGCTACATATCATCATGTAGAAGAGGCTTTACGTCCTGATTTCCTGCATTCCCAGAAATTATGGAAAATTCCGCCTGCTAATGCAAAATTAAGATTGCTAACTACAGGATGCTCCTCTTTTTGGAAAGGAGTTGATGTGATGCTTAAGACTGCTCATGTATTGAAAGAGGCTGGAGTTGATTTTGAATGGCATGTAGCTGGTAGCTTGGGTGAGGAGCTAATGCAAGTGGTAGAGTCTAAGGAGAAGTTGAAGTTTGTAGAGAATAACATCCAGTTTCTGGGATTCTGTACTCCTGAGAGATTAATTGACGAAATGTGTCAATCTACAATGTATGTACATACTGCGTATATAGAGAATAGTCCAAATTCCATTTGTGAAGCGCAGATGATTGGTATGCCGATTGTTTCAACTATGGTAGGCGGAATTGCTACTTTGGTTCGTAATGGTGTTGAAGGTGACTTGCTTCCTGCCAATGATCCTTGGCAGATAGCCAATGCTATTGTGGAATTGGCAACAAATAATGATAGAATGAAATCTTATTCTGAACATTCTCGTCAACATGCATTAGAGAGACATAATCCTGAACATATTCTTCAGCAGTTATTAAAATGTTATAAGGACTTAATTAGAAAATGAAAAAGTTTCTTTATTATTTGATTCGTTATCAATCACGCTTTTGGCGATGGAATCTTTGGTCGACGATTTGGCAAAAATGTCAGGTTATACGGTCTGAATGGATAGCAGCAAAGATGGCGGAGTGTGGTCAAGGTGTTTTCTTTATTAAGATTGGTATGGTTAATTGCCCGGAATTTATTCATAT
>OOIG01000529.1_pt1 | contig 32713 bp, 18 predicted proteins | sample 1692091 | NCBI WGS metagenome assembly OOIG01 (sample SAMN06348188, study PRJEB24527) | human gut metagenome | biome: human gut; feature: ankylosing spondylitis patient; material: feces | host: Homo sapiens | place: China | collected 2015-10 | reverse complement strand
GGCGCAACGCAAGGTACAGGCGCATCACTCCGGGAACCTGTTTTCCGCAACGGCTGATAACGGTGCGCACATGACAAAGCAACTCCTCGTCGCTGTGATGCACTCCGTGGCGGTGGTATCGATCAACCTTTAGCCACTGATAGTAGCCGCTGGTACTGATCCTCAGCAGGGCGGCAGCCTTTCGAACACTGATGAGTTTTCTGCGCCCGATGAGTTTGCTGTCCAAACAAGTCTTTAAAAAAGCGTACTTCACTTGGGCAGCTTGGCAAAGTACGCTGCTGCTTTTTTTAAGAAGTCGATTTCGGCCTGTTGCTTGCGTACCTGCAGGCGCAATCGTTTGAGTTCTTCAAGCTCATTGCGTTGCTGATCAGGCATACGAGCTTGTGTTGTGGTAACCCAGTGGCTGAGTGTCTTGGGGCTAACTCCCAAAGCTTGTGCAACCTCGATTTGTGTCTGCCCCTGATTGACGAGCTCAAGAGCTGTTCGTCTGATTTCTGGACTGTAACGTTTCGGCATTCTGAAACCTCCTTTTGATACATGGCTTATAGCCGTATTCGTTTTGAGATTCAAAATTCCGCAACGATGACCTTAGTTCAAGGTTATGCCAGACTATGTGGCATCCTTGATGAGTTTCAACGTTGGGGAAGATCAAATCGGGATCACATTCTTCCATGCATCATCATTTATTCTGACCAAAAACTTTACTCCGAGGAGCTTGACTGGACAAAGCTTGAAAAAATTCCTCGGTGGGAATTTTTTTACAAGATTGGTATCCGGCTTCCAGAGAAACTCCTCCTCTAGGCAGCTGTTAGACTCAGCAGTTCTATCTGGGGCAGCGAGCAATCAGGACTTAACAAGTTTGGACTGGAAGTTGGAAGCGCTTATTTAACGCAATTTGGGAGTTTGGTCGTATTCCAGAGGGATTTCCATTCCGTAATAAGTCTCTGCGACTATGACTGTCGCATGAATCGGTAAACTGCTCAAAATAGTTCGACTCTTGTTTGCATTTGAGAAGCTTTTAGCATGTCCGCACTCAATCACGTCATTACCTGGGATCCGAAAACTAACAATTGGATTCGGGTCAAGGCTGCCGAGGCTTCGAAGAACTGTGGGATGCGCACCATTTCTGCTCAGCAAAGGATTTTTGTCTGCGAGCTTTGCAAACAGTACGTTTTATTGACACGTGGCGATGGTAAAAGGGCTCCGCATTTCAGGCATAACCGCGCCGAAGAAGACAAGAACTGCCCGGAACATTCTATTGGATCTCATCCTATTACGTACGATCCTAGTGATTATTCCTTGCCTTTTAAACTTGATCTCGCGCCGGATGGAAGCTTGCGCTTTTTGCTTGGTTTGATTGCTCCTGGCACTATTTCGGAAGAAGATCGACTGAGACTACGCAAGGAGAGTGTCACAATAAGGCCTGTTGGATTTTCGTCTGAGAGGATTGCTCCAACACGTTACCAATTAGACTATTTGCTCAAGCAAGGTATTACATATGTCTCGGTTGGCGCCAGCCCAAGGAGTAGCTATGAGCTCACCTTTTCTGACGGCCTCTATTCTTGGTTACGGTGGCCACACAGAGTCGCCGGTGTAAAGAGATCGGGAACAATTTTTGATGCCTATTCAGGCAAGCGTGTTCCGGGGGACGGTGATGTAATTGTTGGTAAGGAGTATTGGCTTCTCATATCCGATGAATGGTCTGAGTCCTTTGCTGATGGCATTCAGTGCGAAACCGTACCTCTTAGAGGCATTCCGTTATGGAAACTTTATAGAGTACGTGCCACGTCTTTTTCTCAGGAAGCTGCTTGTTTCTTCTTAAAGTTCAAACTTCGTCTAACTGAGTCTCCAGTTTCGCTATTTCCGCTTTGGCCGATGACGGTGAAACGGCCGTACGCGATTGGTTACGAGGCTCCGCGACTTATTTTCTATTCGACTGGGACTAACGTTACAAACAAAATTTATCCGGAAAATTCGGCCAAGATTATGGCCGTGGCTCCTCGAGGTTCTTTTCGGTTGGTGGAGGTGAAGGTACAACGGTACGGCCTGATGATTTCCGCTGGTCGTACCAACGTTCTGAAATATGCATTTTTGCGTCAAGAGAAGTTGCTGTCTTTCTCTTTAGAGGATGAGAAAGATATTCTTCAGCTCACTGATGCCGAAGGTAAAGTCATCAATCAGGAAAAGCTTGACACTCAGGCACTTGCACTTCCAGAAGGCAGGATCAACGTGTGTCTCAAATATGAGGGGTCATTTGATATAGAAGTCAATGGTTTCCTGATAGAACGACTAGACCTAGGGGCTGACAACGTAAGAACAATTCATCTGCCAAAAAATTGCCGGTGTCGCGTACGAGCAGGACGCGATGAGGTATGCAGCTTTGAAGTCAGATCGAAATCAACTCGGATTCGAGAAGTCAATTATTTATTCGACAAGAAAACCATTAGGAAAAAACTTAAGGCGAGCGAACAACAAAGTCAGCAACTGATTCCTTTGGCTTTTGCTCCAAAAATTAGTCGTATATTGGGGGATTGTCCCGAGTTAACTGCAAAACTGCGAAACGGGACTCTGTCTCAAAGCCTGGTCATTTTTTCTCTACGAAAAAACAATAATAAATGAAGCCAATGTCTAGTATCTTTACCAACGATCCAAGTCTCATTCCTTTGAATGTCATCTCTGTTTGTTGCAAAACGGCTCAGAAAGGATATAACGAGAATGAAATTTTTATTAAGCGTTGCGCCGACATACTCAACGGAGAGCTTGTGCCGTTCAAGAAAAATAAAAAATTCACAGCACGACACTCAAACCGAATCCTTTTTTCTGTCTCGAATGATGCACCTGAGCTTCAGCGACCATGGGGAATTTGGGACTTGAGTACGGTATCTATCGACGAGGAGCGTGATTATGCAAAAGCAAGGTACCATAAGGGATCAGTTCCGATCATTGTGCATCGATTATCTGCACAGGTTCCCATTCTTGATCAACTGACGAGTTCAGTGCTTGCTGAAAGATTCGACTACCAATTTCCATTACCTGTTCTATTCACTTATAGAGTGGGAAATAAGCTCGTGGGTATCCACATTCGTCCAGACCAAGTAGAAAAAGATGGTAATGGGGCATTTCGCTTATGCAATATATGGTCACTTCCACAGTACGAACTAGATGAGACCGCGATCATCCAGCTTGACGGCGCGACAGGGCCGGCAATGTTTTGGCGTTTTCTGTCGATTGAGACCCATGCAAAGGTGCTTGACAAGCGCCTATACGTTACACCGCCCATCCTGGCTCTAGCCGAGGCTATTGGCGACAACTACGGATCATGGAAGCAGTTTCAGCTAACGTTCGCAGGAGAAAAGAGGGATCATAAAATTTTCAATTCGCTAATGGAACTCTTGAAGAAGCCCGATCTGCTCTGGAAACTGAACGCTCATTATCACATGAGCACTGAAGAATTTGAGCTCATTAAAAAGGAACTGACGGCTCGTGCGGAAGAATACTTTAGTGGTCTTGACATAGAAAGTGACGTTTTGCTCAATTCTTGTTTTCGACATCCCGAAATGGGGAAAAAACTGAGAGAGGCTGCTGAACTTAAATGGAAAACAGAACATCAGCAAGATCTAACAAGCGCCAAACTCGAACTCGAGAGCATTAAAGATTCGATCGAAAAGAGTCGGAATATCTTAAAGCAACTGGCAGATCAAATCAGCGCTGAAGAAATGCGACTTCGTAATGCCAAAACTCAGTATTCAAAAGAAGAGGCGATGGCTCAAGCTGTCATATCGAAGCTCACAGATAATCTGCAGGGGGCAAAAAGCAAAGTTGTTGATCTACTAGTAGATCTTCCTTTTATGCTTGCTTTTCAGCAAGTTCTGTCACTTCCGACTAAACTGGACGTCTCTGGTGACGATTTCCCCAATCAAAATAACAGACTACACCAGAAACTCTCAATAGAGAAAGACGAGATAGCGGAATCGCAAAAAAGAGAAAGGAACTGCTCAGGGACAATGCCTAACTCAGAAGAGGGCAAGGTACTGTCAGATAATATGCGAGAGAATACTTGGACCAAAGCTGTTGAGATACCTCGTCCAAAATGCCAAATATCTGCTGCAGAAAATACGTTAGATTGGGTCCACTCGACTGCTGTCATGCTCAATTCTGCTGGCATTGGGAAGATTTACGCAAAAGGCTTAGCTAAGCTCGCCGCAGTAACGTCATTGCAAGGAACGCCTTTACTTTTGGCGGGCCCTAACAGTTGCGCAATCATACGCATGTTAGCGCTCGCCCTCACGGGATTACCTCCTGTGGTTGTTAATCTTGATGAGGTTCCACTTGAAGAGGCCCTCGTCGCAATTGACGAATGGCCAGAGCAAGTTAGCTACTCACCTATACCTCCGGTTGTTCTTTTCCGCAACGCTATGTCAGGCACTCGTCTGTCGACACTTCTTGATGATTGGCGGATTTGCAAATGTACGCCGGTTATCGCTACAACTTTTGCTGAAGAAATTGCACTCTACCCGTCTGCTCTTTTGAATTCAGTCTTTCCAGTTCTGACGGAACTTTTCTTGAATGAAGATTTTCGGCCACGGATGAATCCGAAGTGTATGAAATGTGCAAACGTTGATCTAATTGAACAATGGAGACAACAATCCCATACCAATTCAGAATCTGCTGTTCCTGATGCCATCGAACGGGTTCCATTGCTACCACTTGCTCGTCGTCGTCATGAAGCGCTCATTGCTCAAGCGGACCGCCTTTTTGAAGATTTGAGCTCACAGGATGTATCCGAAACGTTTCTTCTTTGTATTGCAACTGCTGTGGTACTTCTTTCGCCAAGCCCAATGGAAACGGGGAGCAAAATTAAAAAAGAACTCTTGCCTCTGTTGAGTGATGAAAGCGCAACAGCATTGAGAGACTGGCTCGACGGTCTTCATCCAGAGGAGACAATCGAAGTTGGAGCAACCTCATGAGATGGACTATCCGTAGGTCTCCAGACAGTTGGGTCACAGACACAATCGATACTGTTTCGGAAGCACTTGGTATTCCACTTTTTGGGACTGATCAGAAAGCAAAGATCGAACATGCGAAGCGACTCGCTTGGAGTTTGGCAGGACGACGTATGCTTGCGTCTCTTTTTGATGAAACTGAAAACAACGCGGGACGCGGTGTGTCTATTACACATGCCAAACGTGCGTTTGCAGAAACCCATGCAGCATGTTGTGCTGTAATGTTGCCTGAGACGGAGTGCAATCCACTTGGTTTGAAAGAAAGTAGCACATTAGCAGCAGATGAAGCTTTTGCGGCGTACCGAGACGCGGGTTTTTTTCGAAAAAGCTCACGTTGGGTCAAGTCAGCTCCACCTCTGAGATCTTTCGTCGAAATACAACAAAAATGGTTTGGAGAGGAGAAAGGGTTCGCAAATCCAAAAAAGGCATTCTTGCTTCGCGGAGTTGGTCCCGGACTGGAGGTCCAAATGAGCGGTCTGGGACCTTGGGTAACGGAGAAAAAATGGTGTGAGATTAACACTGCCAACTCTATTCACATAAGTAGTGTGTCTTCCAGGGACTTTATCGGTTCTTCAGTGGAGACGATGGATAAAGGATGGCTTCGTTTGCTTCGTGACGCAAACTGGAAACGAGTTAGACAGACCGACCTTCTTGATTGCGAAATTTTTGTTTTTATTTCTCCAGGGACTGGATGTTGGCAGCCATCGACTGATGTCAAGGAGTTTTTTCCATCATGTGTTTCTCGGCTCGTCACACCAGAAAGTTTCGTTACATTGGCGCGACTTCATCTTGCGCATGCAACTCATTTTTTTCTATGCCGCAAGAACCAAGGGGAACTTGAACTGGCGCAGCTTTCAATGGTTGATGCGTTCAGGCGCAATGAATGGCTTCTAATGGCCTCACTGAGTATGGGTATGCAGCCAATTTGTGCCGTTAGCTCCAAACCTGCAGCCGTGAGTGAACTGGGCATACGTCAATGCAAAGTGAAACAGTTTGTGCGAGTCAAACTGAGTATGCGGCCATCTGTTGAGATTGAGTCTTTTCTTAGGGTTTACAGTTGGCCAGCTGATATGGATGCTCCTCGAATGTGGGATCGAATTATGCCGGCTAGTGTATTCGCCAATATTTTGCCTTGTCTACTGCAAGAAAGCTTCAAAATTGTTCCGCAGCAAGAATAGGAAATAAGTATCCCTAAAATTTCATTAAGGAATTTAAGCATGAAGAATCTCGGTGCCTGGGGGTTCCATAGAGAACTTCTAAAAAACTTGGAAGAATATCTCGATGCTCAGTACTTCTGCCGTTCTCCTATCGTTCGCCAAACTGCCAGAGTGCTCTTGCATGACAAAGGTGTTATTTGCCAGGAGCCTTATGTCGAATCGACGCCTGCTTACCTACAGAGCAAAGAAGGGCTTTCAGTTGCTCGAATTCCTGATAATGAAAAACGCTTTCTTTGCGAACTTGCAGAAGCTAAATTGGGCGTCTTTAAAAAGCCTTACGTTCATCAGATTGAGGCACTTGAAGCGACACGCAACGTAAATTTCCCCGAAGATATTCTTGTAGCTACGGGAACAGGCTCAGGCAAAACAGAATGTTTTTTGTGGCCAATTCTCGCAAAACTCATGGCAGAGGCTTCGCGCTCGTCAGATTCTTGGGATCAAAAAGGCGTGCGCACGATCATCCTCTACCCGATGAATGCGCTTGTTTCTGATCAGCTTGCGCGTCTTCGTCGTTTGATGGGGGATCCAGATAATCAATTTCGCCAAATATTTTCTTTATATGCACCAGGAGCCAGACGTCCTCAATTTGGTATGTATACGGGACGAACGCCTTACCCTGGGCCCAAAGAGCAGAGTTATCAAAGTCGGCTTTTGGCTCAAACGCTGTCTCGTTTTCTCCCCGATGAAGAACGGCAAAAAATTCTGAATTTTCTCCAGCAAAAATCGGAAGAGAGTGCTGCGAAGCGAGCTGAACGCAAGGGTATCGAACCTCACTCCGACGAGAGCAAGCAGGAGAAGCTGGACTCCGCATTTGATGAGCAATATCTGCGTGATCTTGCGCAGCTAGGCCGAACGCCCGCTAAGTCGAATATGGCTGACTTTGTTCTCAAGGTAGCCCAAAACATCTTTGAAGCGGATCCAGAAGACCCAGAACTCCTGACTCGGTTCGAAATGCAGCGGACGCCACCTGACATTCTGATCACCAACTATTCGATGCTCGAATATATGATGATCAGAGACCGTGAAGCATCAATTTGGCAAGCAACCAAAATATGGTTAGCAACGAACCCAAAAGAAAAGCTTCTGATTGTTCTCGATGAAGCGCATATGTATCGCGGCTCAGCTGGTGGAGAAGTGGCGCTTCTTATTCGTCGCCTTTTTAATACGCTCGGTATTGACCGTTCCCGAGTTCAATTCATTCTGACTACAGCGAGCCTGCCTCGTGACGCGAATGACGAGATTCAATCTTTTGCAAATGCGCTTACGGGGGAGGACGATCCGAATCATCACTTCCGTGTAATTTCTGGCACTCGAACGCGTCTTTCGGAAGAAAATCTTGTTGCTTTGTGTCCAGAAGCATTTGTAGAAGTCAACCTTGCCGATTTGGAAGAGGATCAGGATAGAAGGTTTGAAACACTTCAATCATTTTTTGATGCTGCGGGTTATTCCATTCCTCCCGATGTTGCAACTTTTGAAGAATCGCAACGTTGGATGGGCCATGAGCTCGAAAAGTTAGAACCTTTTAATAAACTTTTTCGGCTTTGCCGAGGGACGGCTGTTTCTCTTCTTGAGCTCGGAAATACCATTTTTCCATCACTTCAACGCGAAGAACGAGAACATGCAGTAAACGCTCTCCTAGCTATAGCCCCAATGGCTGTAAAGCCGGATGGCGGAGTGCTTTTTCCTGCTCGTCTACATTTACTTTTCCGCGGTATTAAGGGCATCTATGCATGCACGAATCCACATTGCAAACAGGCCCGTAGCGACGGTGGAATTACGCTTGGGCGCATACAACTAACTGACAGTGGCGAGAGTATTTGCCCGGAATGCGGGCATTCGGTATATGAGCTCAAATCAGATCGTAAATGTGGTGCGCTCTTCATAAGGGGATTTGTAGATCCCACTCAGCTTGACGGCGGTGATACGTATCTCTGGCGCTGGCCAGGCTCGACTCCTAATAGTTCGTTCATCTGTGAGGTGGATCTTTATATTCCTCCAGAAGGATTTGAACCTGACTTTGCTGAAATGTCTCGCGTATGGCTTCATACACCAAGCGGTTGGTTGAGCACCAGTGACACGCATGCTGGTGAAGCAGGATGGAGAGAGCTATACATGGCTATGCCAGATAGTAAGGTTAAAGCTCCTACAGCTCAAAAAGAAAGGAGCTTTCTTCATTGTCCTCATTGTGGTAACGGTTCAAAAGAAAGCATTCGCACATTTGAGACACGTGGTAGCCAGTCATTTTTTAATTTGGCTCATAAGCAATTTTCACTTCAGCAGCCAGCAAAGGGGTACGGAAAAAACTCTGAAAAATTCCCTAATGCTGGTCGAAAGGTTTTGATTTTTTCGGATAGTCGCCAAAGGGCTGCCAAATTAGCTCGTGATATGAGTGAGGCATCTGATGAACTTGCTTTCCGACAAATTTCTGGCAAAGTCTTCAAGTACTATCAAGGACATGAAAATCAATGGAGTCTTTCCCATTTTTACAGACTTTTTTCGTTACTTGTTTACAAGGAAAAGATTCCTCTGTTTAAGCAGGAATGTCGGAAATTGGTTTTAGAGGAGGGACGTCGCGAACTTGCAAATTTTGAAGAAGCCGAAGCATATGATGAAGACTATAAGCCTGAGGCTCCTGGAGTGGCCAGTTTTCCCGAAGAATTCCAAATTCTTTTTATGAAACTTTTTTGCCCGGCTTTTAATTCACTTTACGATCTTGCTTTGGTTTGGTTGGAACCGACGGGAGAAGCCTTAAAGAAGGCGTGCCGAAGGTTGGTAATTGATAAAGTTTGTAGTTCAAAAGAAGAAGCGGTTCAATTCCTTTCTCTTTGGGTCATGATTCTTTGTGACAAAGGAGTTGCCCTCGAACATTCGCTCAACAAAAATTCATTACCTAAGGTTAGACGATCAACGAATAACTCGGCATTCATTCGTAACAGCTTTAAGCTTCCGAAGCAGTTTGCTTCAATCATGCAATGGGACCCCACAACCATAGGTAAGGTTGAGGATATTCTTTGGGAATACTTCATGAAGGCGGACAAAGACGGATCATATTCAATTGCTCTGTCTGCCGTGTCCCCCCATTTTGCTGAATCCCATGTTTGGTGGCGCTGCAAGCATTGTTCCTCTATCACGCCGTTTCCATTGCGCGATTGCTGTCCGCATTGCGGACGATTAAACGCGCTTGAAAAAGCCGATCTTGAGTCACTCAGCTTCTGGCGTGAACCGGTTATTGAAGCCGCGCAACAGTCCACATCCGATTGCATTCGTATCATAGATACGGAAGAACACACGGCGCAACTATCGCATAAAGATCAACGAGACGATTTGTGGTCACGCACAGAACATTACGAGTTGCGATTCCAAGACATCGTGAAAGACGACGAAACCCCTGTGGACATTCTGTCTTGCACAACAACAATGGAGGTGGGTATCGACATTGGGTCGCTGGTTGCAGTTTCGTTGAGAAACATGCCGCCGACTCGTGAGAGTTACCAGCAACGAGCCGGACGCGCTGGTCGTAGAAGCGCTAGCCTTTCTAGCATTGTTACTTTCTGCGAAAGTGGGCCGCACGACGCGTACTATTTCTGTAATCCTAGCGCCATGCTCAAAGGTGAACCGAGAAAGCCTGGTATTGACGTCTCAAACAGTAAGTTGGTTTCTCGACATTTGAACATGCTCTTGTTCAGAGATTTTTTCCACAATGAGCTTGGTCGAGATCTAGATGATGCTTCTTCTGGTCGGCGAGGTATCAACGCTTTTCAATTTTTTACAGACTTGTTTGATGCTTTCAAAAACTATGCCGCTAAGTGGACGCTTCCGACAGGACAGATTCCTATGTCAATGAATCTTCCAGATCGTTCAGAACTCAGACAAAAGTTGTACGATCAACTATGTGAATGCAGAAACAAGGCGATGGTGCATCAGGCGGAATACGAAGCTATGAGCGTTTTGGATGCCCTTTATGAACAAGGTATTGTGCCAACGTATTCATTCCCTAAAAATGTAGTTAGCCTGTACATACAGAATCCGAGCAGGAATAAACGAGACAAACTTGAATATCAAGTAGAGCGTAGTCTCGACTTGGCTATTAGTGATTTCGCACCTGGTCGTGAACTTGTAATTGATAAAAATTCGTACCAAGTTGGCGGGCTTTTCAAATTCAAGCCCTCAAGTTGGGCTGCAGCAGCTGAAACTGAATTTGCAGACCCAATCACTCAAAAGACTGTTTACAGTTGCGGCAGATGCAGTTGGTTCGGATTTGAAGACAACCTTGGTGAAGCTGGATGTTGTCCGTTCTGCGGCAGTAAAGTTGGTCGCGACCGGTCTATGGTCAAACCATGGGGTTTTTCGCCGGTTAATGGTGTAAAACGGGATGCTTCGCAAATAGATGAAATCTACACGCGAGCTTGCGAGCCCCAGTACTCCACTTTGCCGAAGGATTCTAGTGACATGGTTCCAGCCTGGCCTGAAGGTCAGATGCGCATGGCTTTCCGATCTGATCAGCAGATCATTATGAGAAACACGGGGCGCGACAACAATGGATTTGAATTTTGTCCTACTTGCGGGGCTATTGCGCCTGATAGTCTTTCTGAAGGTATGTCGCGTCCATATCTGATTCCGACTAATTCAATGCTGGGTGAAACTTCAGGAGTGAAACAGTGTTCACATGCTGGAAAAATCCAAATTGACCTAGGGTTTGCTTTCCGAACTGACATGCTCGTTTTCGAAATCGCACTTGATAATGAGAAGTTTGATTTCAACACAGATTGCAACTGGATCAAACGAGCAGGGCAATCCCTCGCCGAAGCTCTTCGTCTTGCTGCTTCTCGGCTTATTGACATTGACTTTACCGAACTGGTCGCTGGGTATCGCATCCGTCGAGGGGGGAAGTCGTTTATCGACGTGTACCTATATGACGCTTTATCAAGCGGAGCAGGCTACGCGGTATCTTTGCAGCCGATGTATAAGGAACTTTTTTCGGAAGTTAAAAATATTCTCAAGAATTGCAATTGCGAGACAGCTTGCCAAAACTGTTTGCGGCATTTCCGCAATCAACATGTTGACGCGCTTCTCGATCGCCAGAGCGCATTAGAACTTCTTCTTTGGGGCGAAAAGTCTGTTCTTCCTGAAGAAAAAGGTGCCGAGGAGGCTTGGCAACTTCTTGAGCCAATCAAAGACATACTTAGCACTCCACGGATTCTGTTAGTTAAAAATTCTGAAGGAATTTTTGCTGACGGAATTAAAGGTCGTAAAGCTGTTCATGTCATTCCTGCGATGAAAAGAGCCCCTACCAACAAATGCAATGATATTTTTGTTAATGAGGGTCATTTGAGGTTTAATCGACCAGAAGCTGTCAAAACCATTACGGATCGTATGTGCTGAAAGAGGGAGATGAGTAAGTTCAGTTCGTGATTTGCGCGAGTTCTGCCTCGATATGCTGGTGCTAAAGTAATAGGGTTCTTCTATAAGACTCAAGGACTTCTGTACCAGTTCAGCACCATATTGGTTGCCCCGATCGGACACCGAATCTGAGCCGTCCTCATGTCGGCAGCGTTACTTTTTTTCTGGCTGGCATATCCGATTCTTCAAAAACTGCGCGTATTTGTTTCAAATGCAGCTTCTCGTTTCGTCTTGAAAACCCATGAGTACCGCTCAATACTCGCTTGGCAAGGTTCTTACTCGCAGCTTCTGTGACGGGTACCCTCCAGTCGATATCCCTCCATACCAACGCCCGTATCGCTGGTCAATCAGCGAAGTCCGCAAACTTCTCGAAGACCTCGATAGCTTCCGCTACAACCCAGAAACAAAGTCCTACGACGAAAGCGCACAGTATTACTACGGCACGATCTGTTTTCACGCCCACGACGGCAAGCTCGAGCTCATTGACGGCCAGCAGCGCTTGACGAGCTTTCTGATTCTCATCAAGGCGCTTTTGGACGTCACCGATGGCATCAACGAAGTCAAACACTTGCGCGACGAATTGATCGAAACGTTATCGAGCGACCAAGACTGGCATGAGAACCAATGGCAACCTCAATACGAGTACCACCAGCCACAGACGCAAGAGCATATTGCCGCCATCTACCGAGAGCAGTTCGCTGATTACCTGCGCGTCAGAAAGCTCATTCAAGAGGCGACGCAACTCGCCCGAGGAGCTCAAGACTCAAACAGTGACGGCCAATCCGCCGTTCCGGACTACGTGATTCAGTTTTTCACTGACGAGTTCAAGCGTTTGAAGTACGCGCTCACAAACGGTGTTTTTGCCGTGCGCATCATGGAAAGTCGTTATGAAGCCGAGCTCTTTTTCCAATGCGAAAACAACCGCGGCAAGGAAATGGAACTCATCGACATGCTCAAGGCCTATCACTTGCGCATAGCACTGTCGGTTGAAAATTCTGAAGCAAAACGCAAAGAGACGCTCACAGAAATTAAGGGAATTTGGGAAAAGCTGACAGGTGACGACGCGCGCTACTTGCGCTTCAGAACGACCGTCATCTCTTTGCTGTTGATTCGCTGGGGTGTGGCCTATTGGATGCATTGGGACACATCCAACGTTGAAAAGCTCAAGGGCATTCACGGCACTTATCGGGGCAATCTCGTTGTCGACGAGAAGCTCGCGCAGACAGGCAAAGGGACCGAAGCAGGGACCAAGTTTCTTCCCGATCTGATGTCGCCCATCGCACCCGGGCTGCCGTTTTTCCAAACGCTCGAATACTATCAGCGCATTGTGGAGGCGCTCTACAGCACGGTACGTCTTAGCAAGGACCCCGAAGCCAAGACGGATGAAAATGTCGGCGCGAACGTGTGCAACATGTTCCACGACATGGTGCTGGCCCACAAACCGTTTTTCGACAATAGTCACGAAATTGCCGTTCAGGCTGCGGTTTGCTGGCTCGATCGCTTTGCGACAGTTGCTCCGGACCTTGAACGCCCGTTTGAAAATGATGTCGACCGCTTGCGCGATGCTTACAACAAGGACATGGATTTTCTTGTTTATGTCCAGTGCTACATTCGGCTATTTAAGCGCCTGCGCGTTCCATTGAAACGCAACGATAAGGAGCAAATCCTTTTGTTCGGGCAGCTTCAGGGCGCTCGGCAGATTGCCTTTTTCAAGTTGGACCGGCCCACCGAAAATCTCATCACGATTCCGTACCGCACCAACAGTCCGGCGGAGTGCCGTCGCGAGCTTGAACGGCTTACGCACCCTGATGAAGTCACGTGGGCTATGGTTGGCGACAGACGACAGCGATACCGCGAATACGTTGATGAGGAAACGCGTGTTGAGACAATCGCGTTCAAGGAGCAGGCACAATGAGTACGTCCTTTGATGCAGATTTGTTCACGGTGGGCGAGCTGCAAGCCGATAAGAAGGTTCTGGTTGTGCCGGCCTATCAGCGTCCGTTTTGTTGGACGGACAAGCAAATTGAGGTTCTTGTTCAGGATCTCATCACGCACTTTGCTCGGTACAGTAAAGACAAGACTTGCCGATATTCTCTGGGTACGGTCGTTTGCCATCAGCGAGAGGCTCTCGAGGTTTTGGACGGCCAGCAGCGCCTGACGAGCATTGACATCATTTTGGCCATCCTCGATCAACGAAAGGCGCATGCTGATGATCCGGAATTTACGGTGAGAGAGGACGACTTCGGATGGAGGCCTTCGGTTATTCGCCAGTACGAAAATCTGACGCAGGACAACCGCCCCAAAATCAGTCAGGCGATACTCTCGTCCGTTTGCCTAAAAATCAACGGCGCCGCAAAAGACGGTTTGATTTTTTCGGACGAAGAGGGGTTAACGCCGTTTGAAAAATTTGCCGACTGCATTCGCAAGAGCGTTTGCGTTTTGCGTGTGATTCTGCCCATCGATGACGCCAACCCTTATGAAGGTCCTGCCATGTTTGAGATTGTCAACATGCGCGGACAGGCATTGCGCTCCATTGACATCGCCAAGGCTACGCTTGTGGAATGTCTCAAGGATGCGAACGACGCCGAGCGCATCGCCTTTGACCGCCTTTGGAGCGGCATTGCCGCCTTGCTACGTTCCGATCCGCAGCTCAGTGTCAAAGACATCGTTAAGAGCGTGAGTGACGTACTCGGGGAAAGTTCTAAAGCTTCCCGGGTCGATCGACAGGAAGGTGGCACGAAATTTTTCGAGATCGTCGGAAACGCCTTCAGCACGAAAACGAAGTCGCAAGAGCAAAGCAAAACAGACGCGGAAACCGCCGAAAGTTCTGAGGAACGGCGTTTTGTCGTTGACTTCGAAAATCTCTTTGTGAATGCCAATGAGGTTTTCCGCTCGGTCAAAGGCGCAGACGATGAAAAGTTCGAGACGCTCAATATTCGTCCGAGACCGGGCGAGTCTGACTACCGCGGCCTGCACGATCGCATCGTTGTCGGTAAAGACGTCAAGAACGAAAACGCCAAGCTTGACGATCAGGAACGACGCAAAGACGTCTGGAGCTTCATGACGATCCTTTGGATTGCCGCGATGGTGGCGCGCCAAGCAGACGAACTTCTGGCTGCTGAGAGCAAAAACAAGTCGCCCTTTGCCTTGTTGCTCGACACTTTCTATGCCGCTAACGGCTACCAGTACTCCGGACAGTATTGGCTTTTGTCGCTGGTTCACACCGCCGTCCAGGATCTTTGTCCGGTCAATTGCCTCCCTAAGAGCGCGCAAGCTTTGCTTTCAGGAGCCTCATCGGCGCAGGAGTTGGCCGACAAAGTGGAAAAAAGCTTCGGCAAGGACAAAGGTTTTAAACACGGCTATTTGCGTCTGATTCTATGGGGACTGGAACGGTTTTTGAATCCGAACGCTGCGGGCAAGATGACGGCAAACGTACTGAAACTCGGAGCCGATGAAGACGAGGTCAAGTTGATTGCGGCCTTAGGGAAAGCTTTTGAGTCTGTCGGACAGTGTGACAAGCAGGACGAAAAATTTGCCACTTGGCGGTATACCGAAAACGGCGTGCGTTGGAAGCTTTTTTTCACCGACTGGCTGCTGTGGGTGGATTCAAAGCAAAAGGGGACGAGCTTTTCTTATTTGGCCCAAATGCTCGATCATCCTCAACACGTCGAGCTTATCCGGGATCTGAATGTAGAAAAGTCGTCAGACGATCCGCTGGAGAACTTCCGCAAACAGTTCGCGGACAGAGCCGAGACAATGCGGATTGTGTCACGTTCGCAAATCGAGCATTGGATTGCGCAGGAAACTCCGAGCATCCAAGACAGAACGGTACTTCATCGTTTTGCCAATCTGGCACTGATCAATGCCTCGGAAAACGTGGAAAACAGCAACAAGACGACGGATCAGAAAGCGACACAACTTTACGACAATCCGTCAGCAAAGCTGCTTTGGCTGGCTTCGTATGCACGAGCGACAGCGAATCAGCAGGCGCTGCTTGCCAAGCGCTTGTGTACGGTGGAAACGGACCGTTTTTGGGCTGACTACATCGCATCGTTTGCCAAGCACGATTGGCTGGGCTCGTAGTCAGAGTGGCTACGTACAAGAACAGAAATGCACGGTCTCCGATTAGTCGAGAGGGCAGAATTAAAGCCGTAAGCCCTTCAACTGAATGTTGCTTTATGACGGAAAGGTTAGATCTGTCAAATGGCGCTGAAATTTGTTTGAAGTGTCTTGGCAGTTCCTGTTGTGTCCAAGAGCAGACTGCTGACAGGTAATGCACGAGCGGAGCAAATCGCGTATCTGTTGCGAGAAGAGCAATGTTGCTAAGTCAGGTAAATTACAATCGAGCTACCCGAAGTCTGCCGCGAACAAAGAAGATTCTCGGTCAGTACAGTGACCTTCCGATGCGAAAAGTACCTGAAACACTTGAATCTGCCCAACCTCAACGGACAGGCATCCCGATGATCCGCCCTGGTACAGGCGTAGGCAGATGATTGTCCCGGTCCTGTTTCTCTTGAAGATAGGCTTCAAGAACGTCGACTTCCAGTGGGCCGGTTTCCAGAATCTTGGCGTGTTTCCCGAGCATCGAAAAATGGTCGCCTCCACCCAGAAGGTAGGAGATCGTGACGATGCGATAGACGTTCTCGGGCAGAATCGGCTCCCAGGTTCCATCTTTCGTGCGTATTTCAGCGGACACGATGCGTTGTCCTACCGGGGCAGCAGGATTCAGTCGATATCGAAGCCCCGCGGTCTGCAGGACTCTCGGGCCGATCACGTCGGGTTCCGAGATGCCGTGTTCGAGAGCCTCCCGAAGCACCGCGCCCGAGACGTCAGCCAATTGAATATGGTTCCCGAACGGGTGAATGTCGAGAAGATCGGCGTAGGTGACGGGACCGACCGGCATAGCGGCCCGTATGGCACCGCCGTTCAAAATTGCCGCTACCGCACCTCGTGAGCGACCCCAAGCGAGAAACGCGTCGGCGGTTGCCATGCCCGAGAGGCAGTCGCCTTCTCGACAGGGATCGAGCCCGTCGGGAAGCGTCGATGAATTGACGCCCACGAAACGCTCCTGATCGGCGCGAATGGCTTCAAGCGATCTTTCAACGAATTCATGCATCGCCTCGTCGCGACGAAGGCTCGGTACGAGTTCTTCGAGGTCGCCCTTAAACTGCACGATGTGACCCGCATCGTCAAAAGAAACAGAGAGCCTTCCGAGATAGCGCGTTGAACGACCCGCTTGCACCACGAGCGTCTGTGAATCGTCGTCATGCCGAATTACGGTCGGGTAGGGGCCTTCGGAATGCGGATGATCCCCGAGAACGCTGTGGGTGTGGCCTCCGACGATCACGTCGATAGCAGGTACCGCGCGGGCAAGCGCCTGATCGGACTCGTAGCCCACATGCGTCACTGCGATGATGTGCGTCACGCCCGCTTTTTCAAGTTCCGCTGCGGCACGTCGAAGCGCCGTTGCACGGTCGGCAAAATTCGTTTCAGGGCAGGCTTCGGAAATGTCTTTGCCTTCATCGTTGGCCAGACCGATGATGCCGACCTTGACTCCATTAAAGTCCTTTACGACGGTTGCAGGAAGCGGGGCGGTTGAGAGCGGGCAGGCGGGATTCTTTTCAAGATTCGAGGCGAGAACCGGGAAGGGAAGGGCCTTAACATATTGGGCAAGTGTTTCGCATCCTAGGTCGAATTCGTGATTACCGAGTGTCACCGCGTCCCAGGGCATGCGTCTCATGGCTTCCCGTGCCCAAGGCATGCCGCCTGTTCGGAAGAAGTGCGTTCCCTGCCAAAAGTCGCCGGCATCGAGCGCGAGCACGGCTGCGCCTTGGGCCTTGGCTTGAGCTTTCACGTCGGCTACAAATGTCGTAACGCGTGCAAGGCCGCCGACGGCATCGGTGTCATCGTAGACGGGGCCGCGGTCGTTAACGCCGGCCGCCGCCGAATGGACGTCGTTGACGTGCAGGATCGTCAGGTCCCAGGCGAATGAGGCCGGGGAGACGAAAGATCCGACGAGCGCACAGGTAGCGGCAACGAAAGCGCGTCGTAGTGAATGAAGTGGAACGTAGGCAAGCGACATGGCGTTTCCGAAACAAGGTGCGAGCATTCTACTTCCCAAGACATCATGACGGCCTTGCAGAATTGGTAAGAGGAGAATGGAGTCGAGCTGTTGCGAGCTCGTGGCAAGTCCGAGATGCGGAATAAACACTCGCAGCGGCCTGTTTGTTCCATAGTGATGCGTCCAGCAAGGAAAAGCTCACACTCGCCAGTAAACCGGGCGATTGCTCAGTCTTGTGTGTTAGTTGAAGCAAGAAACTCAAGTTCTTTTTGAATAACTTGGATCAACCAACATCACTCATTACAAATCCACCGTTTCGGATTTCCCAGGCCGGCAAATCTCATTTGACAGCTAACCAACGCAAGCTGTCCAGAGATTGAGATGGCGAAAGCATTCGACCATCCGGACTAGTATAAAAATGCGCGATCTTCAGAAGCTGGTGCGGCAATGGCAGGAACGATGACGCAGAGGGAAGCCGTTAGGTAACCCTCTGCTTCTATGTGGAGATCAGTTGTTCAGATTGATAAGCTCAATCTTCGTGGGGAATTCATCGTTCTGACCGCGATTCCACCGGATGCCGTCGGCAATTCTCTGAAAAAGTCGGCCTTTCTCATTAACTTCAACAAATTTGTATACGCCTGCGAACCGGAACACACTTTTTCCGAGCACATTATTTCCCTTAAAGAATGTCAGGCGGGGAAGAAAATCCTTGCTGCTTTGAGGAGGAGAAGCTGTTTTATCAGGTTTTTTGATATTAGTTTCGAGGATTGAAAAATCTTCCTGAATTAGATTCATCCAGCCGTCATCATTCGGTTTAAGAGTTCCATCCTTTTCGATTTTTGGTGCCTGAGGATACCAAAAAGTGTATTCTTGATTAGGAAGCATAAGCAACCCTCTGCGAGGTAAGTTCTTTATGGGATCTCGTCGAAATATATTATAGGTGCTCAATTTGTTATGAAATTCGGGAGAGTAGCCTGCCACAAGTTCTGCTTGAGATTTACGGTTTAACTCATTAATCTCTTCCTGCGGATCCTTCCAATCAGTTGAACCAGGCTTTTCTTGTTCTGCAGCGTCTCGCAGGGTAATAATTTCATTAACTATTTTGTCAATCTGACACAGAATATCATAGTAGCTAGTTTCATATGTTTGGACGCGCCTGAAAGCTGCCTCAAATGTTTCTTGGGATCTCTGGGCTGCGAGTCTTTCCCAGGGTGTAATCTTGCGTTTGTCCTTATTCTCATTCTCTTCCTCAGACTTAATTAAAGCGTCGAGAATATCTTTAACGCGGGCGTTATCTTTGATTGTAAGATCCTTATGGTGAACTTCGTCGCATTCGATTGCAAGCTTTACAGCCGGAAAATAGAGATCCATGTAATAGTGCTTTCCGCTGGTGCCAAAAACGATCTGCTGGGTGATAGGCTGAATTTCGCAGCCGCGCTCGAGTAGTTTGGCCCAGATTGTATTGACTACAAAATTCTCGTAGTCTTTACGACCAGTACGTTGACTGAACATCCGAATGAGGTACTCGAATTTCGGATCCACCCAACGCTTCTTATCTTCGGTTTTCTTTATTGTCATAAAACACCTCCTGGTGCAGATTACCTACCAACTTCTCCAGCAGACACAACGTTGAGCTGAATCAGATGCCAACCATCATAGCATTCTGTTGCCATCATGGGTTTTCTATCCCAATTTTCGATCGGGTCTGATAAGTTTCCGGTGTAGGAATAACCGAAGCATCGGTTACTGACCTGATCAAGGAAATTAAGCTCGGCATCGGTAAGTACAAAGTCGGAATTATTGTCGTCAGCAACAAATTCGTCGGCTAAGGTGAAAACACCGTTGATGTAGACAAACCGGTATTGGCTGTCGTCCTCGTCTAGATCGGAAACGAGAATATTCTGATTATTGAAAGCCGTCTCAATATGCGGCTGGTTAACATGATCCAGAAGAACCGAATCGCAGGACACAATGTCGATGATATCGTCTCTATCGAGGTACCGCCTATTTTTCGGCCCCGGGGTGAGCGTCACGATCGTCAGATTGTTCCATGCAACGTCATTGATAGAACACGGTTTTTCGGGGAGGATAAATCCGCTGAACTCTTCATTCATTTCATTGATGATGCCCCATTGGCTGCCTTTTTTAGCCCAGAAGCGGACACCGTCTTCAAAAAGGCCGTCTTCTGATGCATGGTTAAATAGTGGGCTTAGGCCTTCATAAGAGCAAGGTAGAACTTGTCTTCCCAGGTCGTTGTAGAGGAAGATCTCGGCATCGCTCGAAATGAGACTCCCATTGTCCGGTTCTTCAACCGGATCCTTGACGCAAAGGAAAAGTCCGTTTGCCTGCTCAAAAATATAGGCAAACTGTGGCGTCAGAATTTCCTGACCTTCGGAATTGATCAGCCCCCAGCAACCACGTTCGGCCACGTTGCAATGCAGTCCCTCACCGTATTTCACCTGGGGCGGAGTGGTGCTCACGGGGGCAGCGTGACGATTGAAGCAATGGATTGCTGCGTAGCTCTTCTCAATTGTCGATTCCGTGCCGTCAGTATGCACCACAATGAAAGTACCGTCGCCTTTTTTCGCCCAAGCGCTTTCGTTTTGAAAATAGGATGCAGCATCGACGTATACGTTCTCTGAAATCTGATAAAAAGTTTCAGAAAAAAGTCGATAGCCTTCTTCACCTTTAGGTTTGAGAAATACTCTTGCGCAAGCAAACCGCCGGGGAGAATGCATGATCTCGGTCAAGAGATCAGACGAGCCACTTTCGGGATGTTCATTTTCAAACCACCTGTCCGTTGCGCGGGTACCATCGAGCCTAAAGAATGTCATGCGGTTGCCAATTTGATCGCATGCCGCAATCAAGCCGGAACCGAACGGAAAAATCGGCCCGCTAGCCCAGTGCCAGAGGCTGCAAATTTCAAATCGACGGCTTAAACCGTCCCAGTCGCTATGCGTCCAGAGAGTGCGTTGGGAACGATCAACAACTGCATCGTCTGATGCTGGAACGGCCGTTGCAGATCCAAGATTCTCAATTTCTTCGACGGTCGCTTCATCTGACTCATCTGAAGCATCGTACCAGGAATCTGCTAACGTATTTTCAGTGTCCTCATCGAAAGATTCGGTATCCTTTTGGGCGCACGCTTCAGCCGATAAAAAATTAAGAATATTGTCAAAATCGTCGGGATTCAATTTGTCAGATTTGTCACCGAGTGGCTCGTTGTTAGGGGAAGTAGTTTTCTTTTTCGTCATCTATATTTCTTGAAAGAAGTTTTACGCAACTTTATGTTATTGAATCATTATCTCCTTGCCTCTGATAGAAGTTGCGTTAGTCGCTACAAGAAACTCAAGCATTATTAGATTAACTTGCATCAACCAACATCAACCACTACAAAATCCACCGCTTCGGATTTCCCATCCCTGCAGCCTTCAAGTTCGACTCGACAGCCAAACGCTCGACAAAATCCTCGGCCCCGGAAAGTTTCCTGAACGCCGCTTGACGGCTCACGGCCGCAAAGTCTCCGGGCGTCAGGTTCCCAAAGTCGGCCACACGGTCAAGCGCTTCGACGCCATCAGTCAAACCAAGCTTGCCCGCATAAGCCTTGGCCATCGCCACGGCCTGTTCGGGGCGCAGGAAGTCAAACTTCGTCTTCAGATCAAAACGCCGCAGGCAAGCCGGATCCAGGTCGTCCTTGAGGTTGGTGGTCGCAATGAAGTATCCGCCGTAGCGCTCCATCTGAGCCAGCATTTCGTTGACGGCCGTCACTTCCCAGCTGTACCGAGTCGCCTGGCGATCACGAAGGAACGAATCCACCTCATCGAGCAACAGCAGAGCACCGTCGCGCTGCGCCGTCTCAAAGGCGTCGGCAATGAGCTTTTCCGTTACGCCCACGTAGCAGCTCGTAAGTTCCGCGCCGGTTTTGCGCATCAGCGGAATGCCGAGTTCCCGAGCGACGTAGGCCGCATAAGCCGACTTTCCCGTACCCGGAGGCCCGTAGATGCAAAGACGCCCGCAGCGAGCGGCACGCAGACCTTCCAGAAGGTGATCAAGGTCAAGTTCGGAATTGACAAACTGAGGCTCGTAGAGCTCCGGCAGCAGCGTGTTGTTGTCAACGACGCGTCCCATGTGCTGCGCCTTGAGCATCTGGTCTGCCATCTCGATGATCTCGTCCTCAGAAGGAGACTCGGATGTTTTGCCGGTTTCACGAACGATGTCCGAAATCGATCGAATCACGGCGCTCGACAAGTTTTCCGTCAAGGCAAGCCTCTCTGTCGTGCCCTTCGAGAGTCGGTGATCAAACGCCTTGTCGATCATCTCGCGTCGATAGGCAAGCCCCGGCGACTTCACTTCAATGACCATATTGAAGCGCCGCAGCATGGCCGGATCGATGTTGTGAATCGAATTGGCGGTCCAAAGCGTGACGACCGGATTTTCTTCCAGAAGGCGGTTGATTTCTCCCTTGTTGGTGCGTCCGCTGAAAAAGAACGATCCCAGGTCGTTGAAGACGTCTTCGGCTTCGTCGATCACCAAAAGATTGGTATTGGTTTGCGAAAGGACGTTGCCCGCAGCCTTCCAGAACTTCAGTCGCGAGGTACGCTCCTCCTTCTTTCGGGTTTCCTTTTCGGCGAACTGCACTTCGTAACCGGTGAGTCCCAGTTCCTTGGCAATGACACGCGTAAGTTCCGTTTTGCCGCTGCCCGGAGGTCCGTAAAAGAGGATGTTGACGCCTTTGCGCTCGCCGGCTACGGCAGACTTGAGGTAGGGGAGAAGAACGCGGCTCACGATCGGCAGATGCGGAAAGTGTTCGACGCTCAAGGTCGGTTCGGGTGCCGGCAAAAACGACTCCTGCAGCAATTTGGACAAGGACAGTTTCACGCTCAAGGTTGAAGGAGACAGTACGGCACCCGGAACAATCTGCTCGTAAAATTCGTCGCCCGATTCGCCGTAATCCAGAAGACCGATGGAAACAAGCTTTCCTTCGGCGGCAAGGGCCTTCTTGACGTCTTCGCGATCAGCGTTCAGAGCCAGAGAGAGCGTATCGATGACGAGTGTCATGCCTTGCTCTCCGTAGTCGAACAGATCGCACAGCAGTCGGTTGACGAGCTTCACGTCACGGGCACAGTAGACGAAGGCGAGAATGCGGGTTTCCAGATCCGAAAGCTTGAAGTTCTCCTGAAGCAGACGAAGGTTGGCGGCACAGGCTTCAGGCAAAGCGGAGAGTTCGTCGGAGCAGGCCGATTCCAAATATCGCAGTTCACGGCTTAAGGCACGCGGCATACCGTTTTCCAACAACTTGGCGGTAAACGGATGGCCGAGAAAAGGGCGGCAGTATGCGCCGATGGTCTCCGGATGACGCGGCTGCACCGTCAGGAAAGGCATCAATCCGTCGATAAAGTTGTATTGAGGCCAGACTTCTTCGATCAAATATCGGATGCGCTTTTCGGGAGCAATGACAGCATCCTCATCGAGTTCCATCTCGACGTCTGTAACCGCTTTGATGTCTTTGACGGCGCCGGTTCCCAAGAACTTCTCATTGTTGAGGATCAATGCTCCCAGATGCAGGTGACGACGAAGTTTGAGTCCCCAGAAGAACTTCGGCAAGGCGTCGTGGGAGTACATGTCGTTGCGGGCAACTTTTGCCCACAAGTCGCCATTGCACAGCAATCGCAGCATCCAAAGGTTGACGACGGAGTGCCCGATGTTGGAATTGTTCAGGTTCAAAGAGGTGGCGCGATCAGACATACAGCACTTTCTCATTATTTATTTCGTGAAATTCGACAAGTGCAGAATAGGTCTCGATGCGTCAACGATTGACGCATGGAGCGTTCGTTGATCAATGAATGTGCGATTGTTTCCCCCGATCGCTGCTTTCGTTGCATTGCGACGCAGTCTGTCGCATCCACTCTTACGATCTCCGTCAACGAAATGTTTGAACACCGTCAGCTCATGCAAGCGAACGGATATGAGAAGAGAGGAGCCGGCCTAGCCGGAAAAGACAAATGGATTCGTGCACCGACATTGACGACACAGTAAATGCATTCAATTGCAACAGCGATCCCGTGAAGCATCTCATCGAAGGGCTAAACCTCAAAGCTGAAGACTTCCGTGAGCGCCAATTCGACCTGCACGGCATCACGGTTACGCTCGATCGTGTTGAAGCGGAATATCCGGTTATCACTGCGGATGGGAAACCGCGTACCGATTTCTATCTGGTTCTCTATTGCAGGAAAGGAGACCAAGAGCACGACGTGCTGATTCGTTTCCCGTATGACAAGCAAAAGCAGGCACTTGAGCTCTACGAAGCTCTTGACTATTGCGACTTAAACCGAGCCGCCTGCCTGTGGGATAGTGACGAGGACGAAGACCGCGACGATTATTGGGGTTGTGTCAAAACCTTCAAAGCGGACAAGTGCGGCAATCCGTTTTCGTTGCTCAACGCCGTCTGTCATTGCTCCGAAGGCATTCAGGATTTGCTCAAGTGCCGAGAAACGTCTGATCCCGAACCGGTTGCACAGTCGATTCGCGACTTTGCGTCGTGTACTGACTTCATGGTCAACAAGGCACTTTCGATCATGCACGAATACTGCCGAAAACAATGTTCGCCCTCAGGCTTCGACGTCTTCTCCACGCCCGTTCGTACCGGGGGCTTCAGAAAGGACATATGGCGAAGCTACGTCTTTTGCGACGAAGAAAACGGCACCTATCGCGGTGCGTTTCACATCACGTTGAGAGGTGGCCAGCGCGGCTGGCTGATTGCCAACAATGAACAGAAATTGCTTGCTATGGCAGATCGTTATCCGAAATTGGCGGAGCTGGTTGCCGACTGGCTTGAAACTGCTCGCGAACAACGAAATTTCAAGCCGTCGAGTCTTTATCCGCTCGAAGAGTTCTATGCCGGGCGAATGCGAGATCTCTTAGTGTGTCTTGCCCGCATTGCCGAAACGCCGGTCGTGCCGTCTGACAGACAGGCGGCGGCCGACTTTATGACTTGGGGACTGGAGGAAGCCGAACGCCTGGGCAAACGATCCTTGGCGATTTTCAAGGGCTATCAGCAGTCCAACTCTTCCGCCACAACGTCCTGACGGTAACCACATAAACAAACGTTAGCTGCCAAACGATCGGCAGCAAGGAGACAAGAAATGGGATTTTTCCCGCGTGAATTCATGTTGCGCAAAGTCAGACATCACAATTTCTACGAACTTGCCGACAAGCTCGAGTCGGTGTCTTTGCTTGCACTGTTCGGCGGCCGCAGAAAAGAGGGGGAACTGTCTCTGGATACACTCGAGGACGTCTTTATCTGTCCGCTCAAAACGGAAAAGGCCGGCAGTCTGATGTCGCGAGTACAAAACAAGAACGAGGCCTCAATTATCGTCAAAGAGGCATCCGTATTCTTTGATCGCCTGGCTCGACACCCCGACGTCTGGATGCGTGAGATTGCCGCTGCCGGTCACGGTCTTTCAGAGGAAGCAGTGCGACTGCTTGCAAAAGATCACGGGTTCGACGTCTGCAACGTTCTTGCAAAGAATCCCGAAAACCTTTTCAAGCTCAATGTTGAAGAGCTCATCGCCTTCGTCAAGCGCGATGAGGCGATCAAGTCTCAGGTGTTCCAAAACCTTGTGCACTTCAGCGGTTTCTCGGAGGACATGATTGAGGCCGGAGTCATCGACAAGCTCAAGACTTTTGTCGAAGCGTTTACCAACGATCCCGATGGAGATCTGAGGGAGACGTTCGAGGAGCTGCGGATAAGAATCGAAGAAAACGACTTCGTTGCACCGAAGACGGCCCATCTGCGTCGCCGAGAGAATCTTTCCTGCACGAACCCGTACGGACGCATCGGCGAGTACGTATTCGCCATCGGTTTTCTCAAAGTCGACAGCGGAACCAATGCACCTGAAATTGATCCCAACGAGCCGATTTTCTGGCTGCCGGTATCGGTTCACTCGTCTCTGGCGTATTGGAACGAGCAAGGTGTTCAGGAGGAATTGCTCACGCGGCTTGCGCAAAGCACGTCGTTTGATGTTCGCCGCGAACTCTCGGAACGCCGAGATTTGCCCAAAGCCGTCGTGGACAAGCTCAAGACAGATAAGTCGTTCATCATCCGCAGCAATCTGTTGAGCCGGAATTCAGCCCAACATCTGACGGACGACGAAATCCGAGAAATGCTGCGCGGCGAGCTCGGCGTCATGCGCGACTGGGACGATTGTTTTCCGTTTGACAAACGCGTGGAGGCGATTGCGTTGGAACTCTTTACAAACGAAGGCCCGGACGGATTAATTGCGCGGGAATCCGACAAGCAAGGCCTATAGCAGGCAGAACACAGAGAGTGAAAGTTCGGGGAGATAATAATGGGCAGCACCGTCTCTGCAGTGAAACGAGTTCAATTTCGACCTAGAGCGGAGGACAAGGGTCTGCTGCAATTGGCTGCATCCTACGAAGGCGAGTCTTTGTCTGCCTTCATTAGGAAAGCGGCACTTGAGGCCGCTTGCTCTGTTTTCTTCGTGAGCGCATTCCGCAACAAGATCGATCAGCTCGCGATCGTTAATCATTTCACCGGCTTCACCGACTTTTTCCACTTCGTATTGAACGTCGTAGGCCAAGGCGGTGCCTTTGACGATTCTGACAGCCTGGTCAACCATAAAGTCGTTAATTTCGGCCGTTTCGCCGCGTACTTCCATTTGAATCTGAGCGTGTACGGGAATCACGTTGCGGCATTCGCCCGCGCTCATCAGGCCGACGTTGATGCAGCCCAAACCGTTGCCGTGGCCCCAGATTTTTTGAAAACGCAAAGCGCCGTGCGCGTACCGGAGGACCTTCAAAAACGACCGATTATTGCGGAGCGAAGCGGACGAACGCTGATGCTCGGCAAAGATGAGAGCGCGGCCATCTGGGTGGAGCCGACGATGAGGGTGAATAATGCCGGAGCGCTTGCTGCTGCCCTGGCCGGTGCCGGTTACGCGGTCGGCGTACCGTTGTGGCAGATCAGCTCGCATCTCAAAACCGGCAAATTGGAACTTGTTCTGGAGAACTGGCGGATCGCGGCGCGTCCGGTTTGGCTTTTAAAACATCCTCACACAGAGCACAACACGCATATTCGCCGCTTGGAACAATATTTGATCGAATGCTGGGCGCAGACTGAAGGGCTTGACGCAGCGCGCCGAACGTTTGCTCGCATGTCTCTAACCGACGCGCATTAAGTTTAGGGGACGGACGTCAACGTTCTAGCGGATTCGCTATTCCGAAAAGGAATAACTGCACTTTGGGACAGTTGTCGGAATTACTCCGGCAGGCCAAGATGAGACCATGGAGCCGAGTACTCACAAAAACAAGAAGGTCTCGGCAGCTTCTCTGCCCCAAAACAGGAGAATCGCATGAGCAAATCCGAACAACAGAGCCGTTGCGCTCTTCCCTCCACACGTCGTCAGTTTCTTAAGATGACGTCCGCTGCGGCGGCCGTCTCATCTTTGTCCTGTTGGACACAGGCTCTTGCCAAGACCGATTTGGATGTTCTCGGAGCCAAGCCTGCTGAAACGCTCGACAAAAGCGTCAAAGTCGTCAACACCTATCACGAAATCCATTGCCACGGGCAGTGCATGTTAAAGGCCCATGTCAAAAACGGAAGACTGCTTGCGTTGACCTCGGCCGGTGACGTTCCGCGTTGCGAAGCGGCCAAGACGGACGAATCGATCGGTAAGATGCAGCGTCGCGCCTGCATGAAGGGTTATGCCGAACGTAAACGCCTGTACGCTCCCGACCGTCTGAAGTATCCGCTTCTTCAAACGATCGAACGCGGCAATCTTGCGGGCTTCAAACGCATTTCCTGGGATGAAGCTATTGACCGTGCATGCGAGCATATCGAAAAGGCGAGAGCTCGCCAGAAGGAATTGGGCTACATCCCCATCTGGGAGGTTGGCAGCACGCCGCTTGCTTTCCTCGGCCCGTACGTTTCGTGCTGGGGCCATCACTCGGCCGGTAACGAAATGGATGCGCTCTTTAACGCACTCGGCAAGGGCGTCAACGGGCATCCGTCAATTGACATGCTCAATTCCAAGTTCATCATCGTTTGGGGTGCCGACCCGCAAACAACGTCGCCGCATCTGCCTTTCATCATGACCAAGGCCAGAGAAAAGGGCATTCCGATCGTGGTGGTTGATCCGCGCTACACGGGCACGGTAGGCGCCATGGCAACGGGAGCCCCTGGCATTACGCCGTGGATTGCACCGCGTCCCGGGACTGACAGTGCCATTCTGGCAGCCATGGCCAATACGATCTATCGACGCGGTCTGCACGATGAAGCGTATATCCGCAAGTATTGCTTCGGCTTTTTCCCGGGTGACACGGTTGTCAGTCATTCTCCTGCGAAAGATCCGATCACGGGCAAGCCCTGGAAGGGAACCACGTTTACGACGCCTAAAGGTCAGTCGTTTGTGGAGTATCTCGATGAACTCAATCGCGAACACGGCGGGGAAGAGGGCGTGTTGCGCTGGGCCTCTCTCCTGTCGGGTGTACAGGCCGAAACCATTGAGGCTCTGGCTGTGACTTACGCCAAGACCAAGCCCGCTTGTCTGCATTCGACATGGACTTGCGGCGGTGCGCAACGTACCGGCAACGGCATGTACCATGTTTGGCTGTTGCTGTGTCTGGCGGCTATGACCGGCAACGCAACGGTTAGAGGCGGCGGCATCGGCGCTCTGGCTCCCGTTGACGGTATGGCGGTCAAGCTCGGCAAGGCGCCCGCCTTGTGCAAGGGGAAAAAGCACAGCGCATTGCTGTTTTCTCAGTACATGCAAAGCAAAGTGTTGCTGACAGGCCGCGATTCGCGTACGCCCGAACAAATTCGAGCCGACGTGCTCGGCATCAACGGTATCGATCTGGGGCCCGACGCCAAGATTGAAATTGATATGGTTTGGCGCGGCGGCGGTTCAGCCGACCCGTTTAATCAGCGCTCTTCTATCAATCCCAAGATTCTTGCCTGGAAAAAACTCGACTATGTCGTAAGCTACGAACGCTTCATGAGTACGACGGCGCGTTATTCCGATCTGGTCCTTCCGGTGGTGACGCACCTCGAAGAGAGCTTCTTTACGGGCAGTCGTGTCAAGACCGACATGAACGTGGTCAACGCCGTTGTCAATCCCATGTACGAAGCCAAGAGCGACGTTGCCATCAACGAGATGATCGCTGAGCGACTCGGCCTGGATTGGGGACGCCACGGCATGACGGACCATGATGTGATGCGCATTCAGTGGCAGGGTACGAAGTTGCCTGAAGCCTACAAGTCGGTCGATCCCGACATGAAGCTTCCTACGTTTGAGGAGATGCTTGAAAAGGCCAACCTGCAGCTGCCCGTTCCGCCCGAAAAGAGCGTGATCGCAGCGGCCAAATTCGCTCCGGGAGAATTCCCGACGGATACCGGCCGAATCAATTTCTATTCCCCCTGGCTTGCGCAGCGCGGTCGCGTTCAGGCCGGTGTGGCTCGTGCCCAGTACGTGCGCCCGGCCGACGGCTACGAAGACATCCTCGAGAAAACGCCTCATGCTTCGGGTCGTCGCTATACGCTGCAGTACACGACGCCGCATATGCCCAATCGTTCGCATTCGTCCTTTGACAACACGACGATGATCCAGGACGTTTTCCCGCACGCCGTGACCATGCATCCTGACGACGCCGCAGCGCGCGGTATCAAGGACGGTGCCGACGTTTATGTCTACACCGAAGCAGGTTGCATCAAACTTCCGGCCAAAGTCACCGTACGTCAATTGCCCGGAGTCGTATCGATCGGTGAAGGCGCCTGGTATCAGCCGAGTCAAACCGAATTCTTTGACGCCTACTTTGACGCAGCCGGTACGGGCAAGGCCGTTTGCCATCGTGTGCCCGTTGACGTGGGCGGGGCCGTCAACACGCTGACGATCGACCGAGACATCGGTGCGAGCGACCCCTACCTGCATCTGCAGACATCGAAGTCGGGCGGCTTTGCCGCCGGCGGGTGTGTGTGTGAAGTGAGTGCAACATTGCCCGCCTAACGGCTCAAGCAGATCATCAACGAATACGTCGAGGAATACGAAAATGACACAGTGGGGTTTTTACTTTAACCAGAAGCGATGCTTGGGCTGCGCTACATGTACGGTTGCCTGCAAAGAGTGGAACGAGGGACGTCGCGGCGACGCCAAGCTAAACGGTCTGACGGACAATTCTTTAAAGAGTTTGGAAACGCCGAGGGACTGGAAAGCCGGAACATCCGATAAAGCATCGAACTATGCTTTTTTGCGGCGTTTCGACATGAAGGAAAATTGGCGTCGTGTGACATTCTTTGAGTTTGGAAAACGAGCTCCGGACGTCGAGGTAGTGCCGCTTTCTATGTCATGCAACCATTGCAATGATCCGGCCTGCGTAAAGGTTTGTCCCGTCAAGGCGATTTCCAAGGAAAAGGAATTCGGTGCGGTCATTGTCGACAGCGCCAAGTGCATCGGTTGCGGAGCTTGTGCGAAGGCCTGCCCCTGGGGTGCGCCGCAATACTTCGAGGCGTTGGAAAAAACACAGATGGGTGCGCCCGAGCATCCTCACATGACCAAGTGCGACATGTGCGTCGATCGCCTGCGTGTCGGACTTAAGCCCGCCTGCGTGGCATCCTGTCCCGGTCGCGCACTGGAGTGCGGGCCGATTGAGGAACTCAAAAAGCTGCATCCCAATGCAACGTTCGATGCCGTGGGCGTGCCGCGCAAACTTGTCGAACAGACAAAGCCCAATGTGCTGTATGAGGCTCGGAAGACTTTTGTGAAGTAAGGAGTGAATCACAAGTGACCGAACATCTTTCCGATCGTGTGACGGCTCTTGCGGCGCTTACTTTTTCTGACTGGCTGCTCAAAGGTGCGGATGACTCGATTTGCTCGAGTCTTACCGCAATGATGCAGACGTTGTCTGAAGGGCCTCAAACCGTGGCCAAGGCAGCTTGTCAGGCAGCACATGTATTGCGGGAAAGCTCGATTGAGGAGCAGTCCCGCTGCTGGACACGTGCGTTTTGCGTCGGCGAAGGTTCCGTGACGCCGCATCAAAGCGTGGCGGTGACGGGACTGGTGATGCAGGAGCCGCGCGATGAGGTCTTGCAGGTGATGAGCGATTTCGGCCTTGCTCCCGAAGCGGCATTGCATGAGCCGGCCGATCATCTCGGTGTGCTGTTGGCTTTCTGGGCGCGTCTTCTTGCCGCGCCCGGTCACGCTGACTCCGCGGTTTCCTTTGCTGAGAAGCATCTCTCCTGGGTTTCTTGGGTAAGAGCCGAGCTCGCAGCAAAGCAACCTGACAACGATGTTGCGATGGCGTTGGTAACTCTGCTCGAAACCGTGATAGACGACTTTCTTCGCAAGCACGTTCGAGTAACGGCTTAAAGCACCGGAATCTCCAACTGACGACCTGCCGTTATGATGTCTGTGACGGCAGGTTGTTTTTCGGTGGTTGCGATTATGCCCAGATGGATTTGTAATGTTGTGCTGATGACGATGCTGGCGGTGCAAAATCCGTCGGCTGCATCGTCCGGTGTGTCGAGTCTCGACCGTCGGTTGGCCACAGAAGGCCCGGTGAGACTGGGTATTCTGAGCACAATCGGTGAATTGTCTAGCACAGAAGTTTTCTCCGAGACGGTTCAGGCTTTGAAAAGAGCCTGGGGGCGGAATATTGAACTTTCGTATTACGATCTTGACACGCTGCCGGAGGCCGTTCGTCGCAAACAGCTTGATTTTTTCATCTCCAATGCGGGCACTTTCACGCATATGCAGACTCAGGGTCTCGCCCGTCATCTGGCTACGCGGAAAATTCGCGAAGTCGATGATCCCAATTTCAGTATGGGCGGCATCTTTTTTGTCCGCAGTGAAAATACGACGATTCGCACGTTCGAAGATATGAAGGGTAAAACGGCGGTGGCCGTTGCGCCCAATGCATTCGGCGGATACCGTGTTCATCTCGGAGAACTGAATGCTCGGGGATATGAACCTGAAACATTCTTTGGCTCGACTACTTTTACCGGATATCCCATGCAGAGCGTCTTTGACGTGATGAAGCAGGGAAGAGCCGATATTGGTATGGTGCGCGCCTGTCTGCTCGAGGAATTGGTGCACAAAGGACTTGTTGGCCCGGACGACTTTCGTGTTATCGGGGCAAAGACGGAACCTCGTTTGCGTTGTCTGACTTCTACCGCGCTGTACCCTGATTGGGTGTTTGCTGCAACGACCGAAGCTTTGCCGGAATTGAGCCGAAAGGCTTCGGCAGCTTTGTTTTCAATGCCGGAGGACTCAGCGATGTATTGGAGCATCGCAAGCGACTTCACAAGGATTGACCGTCTTTTCAAGGATCTGAAAATCGGTCACTACAGCTACTTGCGCGAGTGGACGTTCAAGCGCTTTTGGCAGGAATACCGATGGGTGGTCCTCGTGGCGCTCGGACTGCTTTTTTTAGGCATATGGCATGCGGTTTTTGTGACTTTGGAAGTACGGCGAAAGACTGCAAGTCTGCGAGCGGCCATGCAGCAACGGGAAGCCGCGCAAAACGAAGTGTTGCAGACTCAATCGCGACTTCAGGCTCTTGAAAAGGCCAGTTTGGTCGGCATGCTTTCCAACATGGTGGCGCATGAACTCAAACAGCCGCTTGGAGCGATCGCTAATTTCGCAGACGGAATTCGGACGATTACCAAGGGCGAGACCGAACACGGCAAACCGAGCTCTGCCGGAGAGGTTGGACAAAAGTCCGATACGATGGAGTTGATCGGCATTGCCGCTAATGAGATCATCGGACAGACACAGCGGGCGAGCGCTATCATCGAACGAGTTCGCGGTTACGCCAAGAGCGGGGCAGGCAAACAAATTGAAAAACGGCCATTGCTCAAAGTTGTCAGTGACGCCGTCAGAGATTTTCGTCTGTTGGCTAAGTCGCCCCCGACAATCAACGTGAATGTTCCGCCCAATGCCTATGTACAGGTCGATGCGGTGGAGCTTTCTCTTGTCATTTTGAATCTCTTCAAGAACGCTTCTGAAGCGACCCGCCACACG
>OOIG01000523.1_pt1 | contig 32900 bp, 48 predicted proteins | sample 1692091 | NCBI WGS metagenome assembly OOIG01 (sample SAMN06348188, study PRJEB24527) | human gut metagenome | biome: human gut; feature: ankylosing spondylitis patient; material: feces | host: Homo sapiens | place: China | collected 2015-10 | reverse complement strand
CGAAAGACCATGACGCGACGGTTGATTCCTGATGAGTTCTTCGGACTTACGTGGGACACGAGGGGCGACACCTTGGTTTATGAAAACGAATACGGGGATTTTATTGATGTCAGGCACTCGAAGTATACCCGCTATAAGGTTGGCGAAGTCGTGGCCGTGGCACAGAGCTATTCGACGATTGCCGCCGGTCATCCGGATGTCGATACGTTTCTGCTCCAGGTGGCCAAAGCGCATAAAATATCCATCGAAAGTGTGCAGGAGCTTGCAGGGTGGAATAACAAGATGCTCACCAAAGCAGAGCTTATGCCTCACCGAATCCGCATCACCGGAATCAAGTGCAAGTGGTTTCAGGATATTTCGGATGCAGACTGTATTCGTGAAGGTATTCGGTACATTCCCAAGATTTGCAAGTTTTATTTCGAGGATGTGAGCCGGGAAGCAGCCTTCTATTTCGACAATCACCGTGAGGCTTTCGCCGCGCTGATCGACAAGGTTTACGGCTGCGGAACTTGGGGCCTTAATCCGTGGGTCGTGGTTTACGAATTAGAACTTGTAAAATAGCAATGAGATGGCTTACTATATTACAGAACCTTTAGCTGGCAGCAACGATATAGTTGTGTCGGTTTATAAGAATACGGGAGAATATGTCGGGAATATCATTTGCGACAGATATAAATGGAGGATGTCGTCCGATGATGACAGAGATAACGTTATTCGAAAGTGTTTCGGCGATAAGAAGTGGATTTGGTGAAATAGCGAGATTCTCGCAAAATCTCGAAAAAACTTTAAACAGTTTGAAAGACTTTAAAGAACTTGAAACATGGGAACGCTTGAGAAAAGAGCACAAGAATACGCGCACCAATACCGACGAGATGCGCATGACTTGAAAGGCGAACGAGCCGATGCGGCCTTTGCAGCGTATTGTCAAGGGGCCGAAGATGAGCGTGAGGAGTTGACCCGTTGGCACGACCCGAAAGAGGAGGTTCCGGTTGTGTCAAATTCCGACGAAGATTATACGTTGCTTCTTAAGGATGTGAGGGGTAAGGTGTGGGTCGGTTTTTATAGGGCTTATAATGACTCGTGGTGGTTTGATGGGGTGACAGGGAGATTTCATACTGATGTTAGTGGGATACAAGGCTGGCGGGAGATTCACGAATAGAGCTATGGATATTCTAACCCCACATGACGGCCTCACGAACGAGAAGATTTGCAAGGCGCAGATCGAAGCCGTCGAGAAGAAACAGAACGAATACAAACTGATCGGTCGTTTGACGAAGGTCCCCGGTCACACCCTTTACAGGTTCAATGCGACTACGCGGGAGGCTTCGAAAGCCGAAATGCGAACCGAGATAATACACCAATACGATCCTGATACGAATACGGTTATCCGCCATGTCAAATCGGACGTGAAGGTCGAAAAGGATTGCTACTATGAACAGGCGTTGAACATGAAGAACTTCATCAAGCGCCTGCGCCGCCGGGGGATCATCGGGGCGGATGAGAATGTGAAATTTGTAAAAGAATGAGAACATGCTTGACTTGAAATTGCACGTAACCCTACACGGATGCAGCAAAGCGGACATATACAGCCATAGAGGACAATCCGTCGCCGTGTTCAAGAACGTAAAGGTAGACCGTCGTAAGCGACGAAAAGGCTATGGAAATGAACTATTGACCACGCTGGAGAATATTGCTCGCGTGTTAGGCTATGATTCATGCGTTTTATGGACCGATAGGTCAGCATGGATGCACGATTGGTATAAACTCCGGGGGTATGAAGATTATGCCGATTGTGGTGACCCGTCTTCTGTGTGGATGCGGAAATCGCTATGAGAAACTTAAAACTGAATAAACCATGAAGAATTTCGATTTGGAGGCTGCCAAGCGAGGAGCGGCGGTGTGTACGAGGGATGGGAGGAATGCGCGAATTATCGCATTTGGCTACAAAGGGTGCGGTAGGAAGCCCATATTGGCCTTAATTGATATGGGCGATTGGGAGCAAAGCGCCTCACATACAGAACGAGGTGAAATCATTGAAGATTTCAAAGACGCTTCCGACCTTATGATGCGAGACGACGACTATCTGGAGAAGCTGGAGCGGGGAGAGTATGGGAACCATATCGAGGATAAGCGCGAAATGGTCGATCCAACTATTAAGCAAAACTTAAATACTGACCGCGAGTACTGGCGGCGGGTGTATGCCGGGCAGGCAATGCAAGGGATTGTGTCTGCATTGGATATGGATGCCTCTATCGCCGAAGATGGGGTTGCAGATAAGGCTTGCGCATTCGCCGACGCCCTGATCGAAGAACTGGAGAAAACGGAGACGAAATAAAAAAGAGGCAATCCCGAAAGATCACCCCTAACGCCGACAACGTAAAGGTAATGATTAATTCGGGGAAACAATGGGTGAGCATAAAAAAAAACGCAGAGGCGGCCAGCGGGACGATTCAGGGGTTTATATAAGCTATTCGAAGGGAAAGTTGATGCAACTTATTGTAGACACGGATCGGAAACTCGGGGTCAAATACGACCACGATTTTAAATATCATTTCAAGAAACATAGGTCTTTGCCGCATTTATGGCGGGCCTTCAAACGGATTTTACGGGAACACATTGACGGATGGCAGCAAGAGCTGCCTTTATTTTAATATAGGTATGGAGGATATATTATTGCAAGCACTCAAAGAAGGGAAGGGATTGTTTGTTGTTTCAGGCAAAGACTTGCTTGCTTTCCATAAGCAAACTATGGATGACGCCAGGAAGGAGAAGGAATCTTTGCTGATGGATCGTATGCTCAATGCCGACGAGGTGGCGACCCTTTTGTCGACCACGCCACGAAACCTGCGTCGATGGGATGAAGAAGGTTATCTTAAATCAGTTCGGATTGGCGGCGTTAACAAGTGGAGATACCGGGATGTTCTTCGGCTCATGAATGGAGGAGAGCCTGTTAAAAAATGACGAATGGTGCAAATGTGGTGCATTGAGGTTAAAATATAAAAGCTAATACTCTGTATTTGTGAGTATTAGCTTTTTGTGTTGTAGCCCCACCGCGGCCACATTGCTGTCCGTCGGCGCATTTGTATCTTGTTGTCTATTTTGCTTTTATATTTGAGCCTCCGTGTTTTACGTGGTTTTATTTGTGACAACTCCGGACAAATAAGGACATTTGTATTTGGTTGTGTGGTGCAAAAAAACTAAACTTGCACCACCACTTAAATACTATCCCGATGGCTACTATCTCCGCTTTCGTTCGCACCTCAAAAAAAGGTGCCAAGTGCAAAGTCCGGTTCCGAATTCGGGACGGCAGGTACGTTCAACTTTTTTACACGTCAAATTTAGAAATAAATCCGGCACATTGGGACCCGAAACGGCAAGAAATTAAATCGAAAGTGATTTATGATACTATCGCAAGGGGAGAGTTCAACGCCGATGTTGCAAAATGGAAAAATCTTTTATTGGATGTATATACTTCGCTTCCCGACAAAGAGAATGTATTATCCGAGACATTCCGTATCGAAGTGGACAAACGCCTGCACCCTGAAAAGTTTCACTTGCTAAAACCCGGATTCTTCGATATTTGTGACGAATTTATTCAGAAGCGCAAGCTATCGCAGGTTCGACAGGCCAATTTTAGGGTTTTGTTCCGAATATTGAAAAGATATGAGCTGTGGAGACAGATCAAAGAACCCGGATATATCTTGGATATTGACACTTTGTCATTGGACGACTTGTATGTTATCGACAATTATCTGCGCAACGAGCATGTTATCGCTACTGCCAATCCTCAAATATACAAGCAGGTTCCTGAATCCCGTAAGCCGATCCCGCGAGGATCGAACACGATCAGCGGTATGATGAAGAAGCTGAGGACTATATTTATATGGGCGGTAGATAATGATAAGACAACGAACAACCCTTTTAAGAAATATGCTATTGAAGACTGCGTTTATGGGACCCCTTACTATATTTCTATAGATGAGCGGAATAAAATATTTCACACGAATCTTTCTCGACATCCCCGGCTATCCATTCAACGAGACATCTTCGTATTCCAATGCTTGATCGGATGTCGGGTTGGTGACTTATATGCATTGACGAAAGATAATCTAATTCGCGGAGCTATTGAATATATTCCTCGCAAAACAAAGGACGGGCGCCCTATAACAGTCAGGGTTCCTCTCAATTCCATTGCTCGCGAAATACTGGACCGTTATGCCCGTTATGAGGGTCCGTCTCTTCTGCCACTTATCGCAGAACAGCAGTACAACAAAGCGATTAAACAGATTTTCCTTGCCGCTGGATTGAAACGGAAAGTAACGATCCTGAATCAGCTTACCCGAGAGCCGGAGCAACGACCTATTTGGGAGGTCGCATCGTCCCACTTGGCGCGACGCACTTTCATAGGCAACCTATACAAACAAGTCAAGGACCCCAATCTTGTCGGCGCGTTGTCGGGCCATAAAGAGGGTAGCAAGGCATTCGCCCGCTATCGGGACATCGACGAGGATATGAAAGTTGATCTGGTCAAACTCTTGGAGTGATCATATCGCTTCCATTAGCCTCGCGATCACAAGGGCGAACAGCGGTGCCGAGCACTCGCTTATTTCGAGCTGCGACAGCCAATATTTAATGTTCTCGTTCATGGCATTTACAACAAGTGAAATAATGAATATCCTCCCAGAGCTCCGAGTTCACATCCCCGGTCAGATAGGCTACGTCCTCGCCGGCCATTTCAAGGCCGTATGTATGGGCGATGTCATCGACAAGGTGACGGAGCTCGTGCTCGAAGGAGTTTATGAATTCAGGAGGCGAGGAGTGCAATCCGATTACAATAACACTTTCCCGGCGATCCTTGTTTGAGTAAGTGAATCCGGTGTCCATATCACACTTTTCCAAATTCCCCTGAATTAGTTGCATAAGTTCGGCTGGGCATCCAATCTCGTTAAGGGATTCGAGTATTTCAGCCGCATGATAGCAGGTCACGGCATAGTAGATGCGCAACCTCCATCCATATTTACGAATACCCAAATCCCTAATCTTCATCGGTCGTCTTCTCTTTTTCCGTATTTGCGCCAACTGCGGGCCAGCTTTCGCCGTTGCGCCCTGTTGAAGCGCTTATTTTCCAGTACATCATTCACGGCACCGGCAAGCTCCTGATACTTGTCGGTCGGCAAATTGCGGACTATTGAAGCAATGTTCTTCATTGCTTACATCATTTCTTCCCACATGATGGGAATCCCCGAGCCGATAGTGTCGGCATAGTATCGCGTGAACGGCAATCCCGGATAGCCGTCTTCGTCGTCGATATAGTCTTTGACGAACATCGCCAAGTACTGTTGGTTGGGTATTGACGATCCGAAATAGTCCGATATTGCCATATTGCAGACATACACGCAATCGTAGCCTTTGTCGTTTTTGAGTTCGACGCCATACTGCTTGAGCAGAGCATCTACTTTTTCTTTGGTGTATGGTTCGATCTTCTTGCCGTTGCGATCCTTCATGCGGGATACCGCGAACTCGCACATCTTCTTGGAAAAATGCCATCCGTAGTTTTCGAGATACGCCCGGAAACCTTCCGGAAATCTCTCGTATGCATCTAATCTGTCCATAGTTTACAATTTAAAAAGGAGAGGGGCGCATCGGCCCCTCTCGCCGGTTTAGCGCCTGCGATAGCGGGAATAACGTCCCGTGCCTTTGACCCCACGGCGTTCGCCGTATCCGTCATCGTCATCATACCCATCGCGGTCATACTCGTCGCGCTCGCCGTAGCCTCCGCGCCCGTACCCGCCGCGCTCTCCGTAGCCTTCACGACTTTCACGGCGCTCATCCTCGCGCCCCTTCCGATATGCGCGCTCGAGCTCCCGCTCCATCTCCTCCTCGTGGCCGCCGTCAAAACCGCCACGGCCTTCGCCTATGATTCTCCAACCCATAGTCACTTTGTTTTTGCAGGTGTTTCAGCCTTGGTAAGGCTCCTCAATTCTTCCGTCGTCGGAATCTTACTCAGTCGTTCATTGATGCCGGCGAGCAAATTTCGCAACTCCCGGTTCTCGGCTTCCAACTCTTTGGTGCGGGCGGCCTCGGGGTCGAGTTGCAGCAGTATCTCGTCATACATTTCGAGGTTGGCCTTATGTCGGTCATAAGACTCGACAATATCGCGGCTGAACTGCTGTGCCTCGGTGATTGTGGGTTTTAGCCCTTCACGCGAAGTCGATACAGTAAGGCCGTCTTTCGATACTATGTCTGCCAACATAGGAACACCCCACGGCTCGTTGCCGTCGATTGTAATGTTGATAAACTGCTGCGTCGGCGTGAATTGCCCTTGTTTGGGAGGCGGGAAATAAGGCGCCGAAACATCTTTGACTACTGCGGTGTAATACTTCGGTTTCTCCCTGTTGTCGAAAACGTAGACTAAAGAGCCTTTCTTCAAGTTCTGAAACATCTTTGGTTAATGATTGTGAAAGTCGGGGAGAGTGGATCTCCTCCCCGTTCTTTCGGTTTTACTTTGATTTTGCCGCTGCCTGCGTTGCTTCGCTGGTCGCTTCCGCGGTTCCTGCCGTAGATTTCACTCCCAGTAGCCGAAATGTTCCGGCGCATTTGTTGAAGTATACCAGGTGCTCCGTGTAGGCACTCGCTTCGCCGCCTGCCGTCGGATTCGTGATGTCGCTGCCGATGGTCTGCGTTCCCTTGTTGTCGACTACCGGAACTTTGGACGTTCCGGTGATCGTATTGGGTGACGTTACCGTACTTCTTGCCGGCCCGGAGGTCGGGATAACGACATTCACGGCATATGCGCTCTCCTCCGTTGTAACCGGATGGCGAACCTTCCAGAGAAGAATGCCTTCGTTGGGCAATAACCTCCATGCGCATGGGTTGAAACCATAATCTATGGTTTGGGCCCCTGCGGAGGCCTTGCCTGTCGTTGCGAGCGTGTATATACCTCCGATGTCAATGCGAGGCACGAGTGCTCCTTGCGGTAAGACGACCTTTATATCTGCTTGGAAAGGATACATGTTTGCCTCCTTTCTTTGCTAAAATAAAGTGCTTGCACACGCGGGAGTTGCCGCTACGGCCACGGTGGGCGTATTGCAACAATTCGGATTCTGCACGATGTATGCAGGAACCGGGCAGGGCGGACGCAGCTGGCTTACGATGTTAGCCGTTTGAGCCTGCTGCGAAGCGGCCAAAGCAAGGTTGCTGTTTTCCTGGCGGAGCGTGTCGATCTTGTTCTGCATTTCGCGCATTTCGAGCTGGCAGAATCGGTCGTTGATGATCTGTGTCTGCGCGTCGATCTTGGCGCCGAGGATGTTGAACTGCGTGCTTGCCGAAGATTGCAACGTATTGGTCTGGTTAATCGTCGCGAGCTGATTTTCGTAGCCCATCTTGACGATGTCCTGACGAACGTTGCAGCAGCATTCGGCGATCTGATTGCCGATCTGGCATCCCATCGACTGCACAGCGTTGATGATTTGCTGGCCCGACATCCCGAGTTTGCCTTCGATGCTGCACAGCGTCGATTGAATCTGCTGCGTCGAGCAGTTGAGCGATGCCGCCAGTTGGTTGATAGCTGTGCCGTTGCCCTGGATGGCGTTCATCAGCAGTTCGCGCCCGGCGTCGCCGTTGAGCTGTGCCGGAAGGCCGTTCGCGCCATTGTTGCCGAATCCTCCGAATCCGTTCCCGCCCCAGCAGAAAAACAGCAGGATAATCCATATCCACCAACAGCCGTCGCCGCCCCAGGCGCCTCGGTTATTGTTGCCGTTCATCAGAGCCGCAACCAGATTTGGATCCATCCCTTTGTTCCCCATCATTGAGGAAACGAGGGCCGCAATGTCGAGGCCGCCCCCGGAGGTGCCGCCGTCGAAAATATAAGTTTTGTCCGAACCCATAATGTTTGAGTTTTACATTGATAACTATGTCTGCACGCGGGGCAGACTATCCCGATAGCTACAATGCAAAGGTGGCCCGGTTCGTTGGGGTAGTCAACGAGATGATTCGAAGCATATGCGCAATTTGTTCGCAATACGTTTTAATGTTATTTGGAATAAAGGCCCGCTTTGAGCAAGACGGTCGTCGAATTGAGATAGCATTTTTTCGACCCCTCGGCGAGAGAAATGCATCATGCGGGCGATCTCGCTGATGTATATACCCTCGCGCCGCAATAGATGAGCGAGCATGTAACGGGCATCAACCGTTTCGGCCGTGCGACAACACGAAAGGATTTGCTCGGATGTCAATTCCGTTTCATTTGCAACAATATCAAGTATTTTTGCAAAAATCTCGGTTTTACGTATCTCCATATCAAATATTTAGTTTAAATTTGACATACCACTAATGTAAAAAGCCATACGCCCGAATTAAGGAATAGTCCTCAATGCTCGGTGCGTATGGCACACATTAGTGGTATAATGGAGAGGAGCGTTGGGGACTTTTTATGCTCATTCCCCAATCGCATGGGCTTATATTATTACATAGGCGACTTTTCTTTATATCTTTACCAACTCCACAGTACGATTCCGACCTGCACTCCGGCCATAGGCTGAAAACCTTGGGGCGTGTATCCAACGCCTACCCCGGCCGTCACAGCGAACCTGCTGCGTTTTGTAGAAGGTTGGGTAATGGTCCGGTTGTAGGTCTCGATCCAGTCCAGCCGGGGCGTGAGGGTTCCGATAACCGGGCCCGACACCCGGGCATAGTAGGTAGAATCCCGGTATTCGAGTGTGCGCACCGGAATCTCCATCTGTACGCTGTCGGTGCCGTTCACAGCCTCGACAACACACACTACCGTATCCGCGGGAGCAAACAGCAGCTTGGGAACACTGACACGCACCGATTGTTCGGAAAAACCGAATATTCTTGGCCGTTCATAGAACACGGTATCGATACGCACTTCCGACCGGATTCCCACCGAGGCCGCGCCCCGGCGGTACCCCCAGCCGAAAAGCAGCGCCCCGGCGACAAGCGCGGCGAGCAGGTACGAAATCAGAGGTTTCATCCCTTGATGAATAAATCCCATCCTGACTGTACGTCGGACATTTTGGCTTCCACGCCATTTTCCACGAACGACATTGCCGCAACTACGGGAACCATCACATCCCGGTTGGTCGCGGTGATCCGGCTATCGACGGGTACACCCGAACGCTCGGCCACGGTCCGGACATAGGCGTCCGTGTGGTTCTCGTTACTGGGCGCCCAGCGGCCGATCATCTTCCGGATGGTGTCCAGCCCATAGTTGCGCTGGTAATTGTTCAGCAGTTTGAATGCAGCCCGATACCCGTAGGCCATTGTCGTGAACTGCGCGAAACGACTGTCCTTCGACGGTACAATCTCTCCTTGCCAGGGATTGCCACTCTTTGTTTTCTCGATATTCAGCGGGTTGTTGTTTCTTAATCCTCTCGGTGTCACATTCTTATTCTTTTTATTAAAGTTATCTTAATTTACGATTCACAGTTTTCGTTTTTGCCGAACGGCGGCTGGCGCTTGTCGCATCCCAGGACCTTGCATTTGAGAATCGACAGCGCAGTATTCGCAGAGGATAGTTTGTCGTTTCGTTTGCGCAGCTCGGAATTTTCCTTGTACAGGGCGTCGATCTTCGCATCCTTCCGGTCGAGTGATTCCTTGAGTTCGTCGCAACGGGCCTTTCGCTCTTCGGCGATCCCGCGCCACTCCTCGACGACGGATTTTTCGTTGTCGATCTGCTTGGCCCGACGATTTTCTTTATAGTAAAGCAAAGACAAGGCTCCGCCGCCAGTCAACAACGCCCCGCCCAAGGAAATGATGATCGTAGTCCAGTCCATCTTATCTCGCAGTTAGGGTAAACACGATGAACTCCAGCCACACCATACCTCCTCCTGCGAGCGTCCATAGAATGTCCTGCATGTCGGCTTTCGGGTCGATTTTGCGCTCCTTGACAACGGCGGCCGTCAAGACGGCGATCATCGACACCAGCAAAGGCAGCCACTGCCACCAGGCGCCCAACGGCACGGCCACGATCAACGCCGCGGAGGCGATGACCGCCCCGACTGCGAAGTGTTGGTATTTGTCCTTGGCAATGGCGTTGAGCGATCCGACGAGTTTGTTGATAAGTCTTTTCATATATTTGCGGTATTTTGAGAGTTAGGCCGACAGGTTACTTATCAGGGAATCGCTCTCTGATCTCGGCCTTCTTGGCAAGATAGAGTGCCTTCTGCTCGTCGGCTTCGAGTATCTTGCCCTCGGCCAGATAGCCCTCGTAGGCCATCAGGTATTGGTCCGCCTCGGCACGGTAGGCGGCCTCTCGGAGTTGTTCGGGATTCGGCGTCGGTTCCGGTTCGGGCGTGTATTCCTCCCAGCCGACCCGGATACGGTAGGCCTCCTCTGTGTAGACCTCCCGGTAATGCTTCGGTGGGTCGGACGGTTCCGGCTGCTCGTCCCAAACCACCTCTTTGTATCCCAGCGGGATCAGTTTGTCCGGCCGCGGATTGCAAACAAGCCCTTCGTCGGTCCGGATTGCTGTAGGGGCGTACTCCAGACGCCCGTCGATCAGTTTTGCGTAGTTGTTCATAGTTCGTTATTTGATGATTATTTCCGGCGTTCCGGACGCAGTCAAATCATATCCTCCGTCACTTTGCAATAGCGGCGGCAGGTATTCGTCGTTCAGTGGTCGCTGCTTGGCGCTATCGAGCCAGAACGAGGCGATGCCGTTATTATCCGCTACAAGATTCTTCGGCAAATACTCGGCGACGCAGCCGAGCATCTTGACAGAGTGAACCGTTACTTTCAACCGGCGGGAAGTATGTGGGTATGCAGGGTCCGATCCGTAAACATGCATAAACGGAATGCCTGTTTTTCTCGTGTCTACAACAACATATTGATTTTCACCTAATTTAGCCTCAGAAAGATTATTCCAATATTGATTACCAGCAACGGCTTTCACACCACAGCTTATACCACAAGTAACCATGACAGCGGGGGCAATATCCCATTCTTCCACGACATAATCCACCCGATATCTTCTCCCCGACTCCAATTCGTCCGATTCTAAAATGCGCTGATAATATCGGCTATCCATATCAAATTCGAACGTTTTAGGAGTGAACCCCACATCCTTGATATTCTTAAGGTTCCTCGGCAAGATGTATCCAGCGGGATCACCGTCGTTGTAGTGTGCGGCTACTTCTTCCGCGGAAAGGGCGTAGTTGTAGTGGCGGCAAAATACGAGCGAGCCTTGGGGGATATATGTATTGCTGCCGGTCCTGAATGAATCCATGACCTTGTATCCAGTAACCGGGAATCGTGCGGCTTCTGTCCCATTCAGATAGCATATCGCCGTAGTACCGTCGTAGGCAACATCAACAAGATAGCTATTCCCTGGAATAATGTCTACCGTCGCGTTTCCGCCCCCGCAATAGACGCGAAGCTGATTTGTCGTCAGGATTTGAATTTCAAGCATGAAAATGCCAAACCCGGCTATCACTTGCATTTTATCGCTGGAGATGTACTTGAAAAAACACTCAAGAGTTCGCGGACCGTCGAACGATAGCCCGGCATCCATCGATTCAAGATACCCTTTCGTGCAATTCACCCCCACCTGCTGCTCGCGCGACTGGCGGTAGGCGGCGATCTTCGAAACGGCGGCGAAATGTTCTAAAAGAAGCGTGTTCATGGTCTAATAGGATATGGTCGCCGTGTTCGACTGGAAGAAGATTTTGTAGGTCTTGTTTGCCTGCGGTATTTTCCAGCCTGTTACATTGTCCGCCAAAGTATTGGGCATGGTTAGTTCGGTAGCCGTGGCCCCCGAGGTGAAGATAACCTCGGCGATCTGCGGGGAATCTGCAACAGAGCGAATATTTAACGATGTCAACTCTCCGCATTTGTAAATGTGGTTCGGTTGAACGTCGATAGCGGCTGCAGCTCCCTCGACATTGACCACAACAGGGGCGGCCGCAGCGGCGGCTTCGAGAGCTGCGGCCGCAGCGTCGAGGGCGGCTGTTGCGGCATCCGTCGAAGCGGCCCCGGAGGCCAAAACCTGCCACCAAGCCCCATCCGTCACCGGGTGTCCGAGGTTATTGTCTTGGAGTGAAACGTAGGACGAATCACCGGTTGTTACGAAGTCCAAGCGCTCGTATGTAATGCTCGCCGAATACGCCTTTTTGGGCGTAAGGCCCACTTTCCCTAAATTTGTCTTTGCCATATCTGCCAGTCGTTAATTTCGTAATACAAATGCCCATCATCCTTGAGTTCGAACTCGGAACCGTGGCCGTAGCCGGACTGGTAATTCACACCCAGGAGCATTGTCGCCGGATCAATGTCGAACGTGGCGAAGATCGGACCGCCATCCGAGCGGACGGACGAGGTGATATAGTCTTTGGTCGCTTCATCCCAGAAGGCCCAGTAATTCGTATCGTCGACCGTTACGATCTTCGGAGGGTGGTCCGCAAGAGATTTCGCACGCGCGGCCTGCTGGTCGGCGTTGGCAGACGCGGTGTCGGCTTTAACGACGGCCTCCGCCACAACGCCCGTCACCAAATCTCCGTCGGAATAGATGTTGCCTTGTTCGTCAGCAGTAATCTTCGGTGTTTCGCCTTTGAGGCCCGAGAATTTGAGAGAGATGGTCCGCTTTTCGGGGGTTCCTCCCAAATCGACTTCTACATTGGGAACCCCAGTCGTTCCGTCAACAGAGGCAGTCATGCTCTCAATTTGCCCGGCATCGCCAGGGTCGCCTTTGAGTGTAGCAATGATCGTATTGATTTGCTCGATGGATAATTCTTCTGACGGGCCATCCCATAACTCAATACTGGCGCATCCCGGCGTTGTGATGTTCATTTCACCGTCGGGGAATAGACTGTCAGGGACATCTCGCTTCATCTGGTAGCACAGGATGCCGGGCGCGAGATGATGACGGTCTACAAGCACCAGAATTGAATTATCTTCAAGTGGCACGCACCGCCTGTAAACTGACCCGTCAAACGAGGCCACATAAGTATTATACGCCGGGGTGTCCGATGTCTTTAGCTCGATGTGCCAAGGGTAATCCGGGAGTTGGCCGTCTGGAAATGAAAACACCACTCGGAAATCACTGGCATAATTGACGTGGCGAATATTGTCGTCAGCCATATTATTCCTCTTTGCGATTGAAAGATACTATCTCGTACTCGTCGTAATCCTTTGCAAGGACTTCAAAATCGTCTCGGTGCTTCAGGTCTTGCGAGATATACCATTCAGCGGCCGGAGATGTGATATTGTCGGCGGTATATACTTTGCCTTTGTATCTGAAAGCGACACCCCTCTTAAGAATGTATCCGCCGTTTTCCTGCTTGTCCATAGTCCGTAAAATTAGTATTGCCGCATCGTGATGACAGTTCGGGCACCGGGCGTTGAATGATGCGGTGAAATCCTTGCCCGTGACCTGCTTCCAATCTGCCCTGATAACAGACTTGTCGGCATCGGATAGAGAGGGGGCCGAAACCCTCTCTCTATACCATTCCTGCGTCTGCATGATTAGGCCGCTGCCGAACACAGCGATTCGAGCGCCGCCTTCGTCGTTGCGTAGTCCGTCTTGTAGAAGAACAGATTAGGAGTAGGGGCCCCGGTTTCGGTGATATTGCCGGTCCATCCGCCGACATCTCCGCTCTTGTCCATATTCAGATCTACACCAGTCGCGCCCTGCTCCCAGCCGATGACGCCGAACGCCTGTTTGCCCGCGTCGCCTTTCTCCATGTTCTCGTAGATGCAGACATATTTGTCCTGCTTCAATCCGAGAACTGCGGCGGCATTCTCCGGGCTGTCAGCCAAAAGGGTAACGGGGAGAACCTTGTCCCATGCGGCGTCGATGCTCGGGTTTTGGTCTGTGATGGTGATTGCCGGGGTTTCATTCGACGGGTTCCGGACCTTGTAACCCCGCTTGCCAGTCAGGGCCACCAAGTTGGTAATCACGAAGCCTTCGCGTGTGGATTTGTCCCAGTCGATAGCATCCCGGGAGATGAAATAGAAAAACTTTTCCACGCCTTTTGCGTGGGGCTCGTTGCAGTCGTTGAGAATGTCCCGCCCGAGCGTAGTGGTGCATGTTTGTACTGCCATTAGTTTGATGTGTTAAGTTAGACAAAGCACTCGCGCTTATGGCAGATTCGGCCACTACAGGGTGGTGATATGTAGGTGTTATTTCGTACATGATTCCGCGGCTTATATCTTCATAAGCGTTCGTGACAAAGGTGTAAACCTTCGGCACGTTGTGCAATAATTATTTGTATTTTTTTCGCCCCAATTTTCCGAGGCTGTTTTGAACCTTGACCCGCTTCTGCCCCTTGTTGATGTCAACCACCGAAACAATGGGCGCCGGCATATTCATCAGGGCCCGTTCCATCATGCGCTCCATCCCCTTCATTCCGTCGTTGCGCTGGGGAAGATTCGATACTTGGATGGCGTTTCCACCGCTTACCACGTTCATGGCTGAGAGCATTGCGCCCCAGTCGTTGACAGCCTGGGCCGTCATCACGGCTTCGCCGTTAGATAACATTGCGGGGATGCTGTCCGAAGTTCCGGTGCCCGGCCCTGTGACAAGACCGCCGGAGGCGTATTTAGGCGTTTGTGCCGAATCCGTAGCTTGTGTAGCCTGTGCAATGGCCGCAACTACCGCAGCAATACTGCTTGCAATCTGTACGGGGAGCAACCACGGAATAGAATATTTAGCGGCATTGGCGACAGCTCCCGCAATAGCTTGTGCCTGCTGTAATGTAACCTCGAATATGGCCAATGCTTTCGAAAACTCGGCATAACGCTCTCCTTCTCCGCCCAGCGCATCAAACATTGCAGAAAAGCCTCCGGCTACCTGCACGGCAGCCCCCAAGGCTTGCCGGGTGGTTTTAAGCTGAATGTCAGCGATATTTTGTTCTGCTTGCTGAACACCTCTTCGGGCTTTGATGCGCTCGGCCTGTATCTGTTCATCTGTATAACCTGCCGCCCGATACGCATCCTCCAGTTTGTTGATTTGCACAATCTGCTCTTTGTATATTTCCAACATCTCACGAGCTGCACCCAGATCACCGCCCTCTATTTGGGCTTCATTGATGCGGCTCCTAAATTTCAGTTCTTGATCTTGCACTTGTTTTTTGAAGCTATCAGCTATGCTTTTGTCTGCTTCCTTCATAGCTTTCTCTATATCCAGCTCCATTTTGGCGACCTCCCGACCTAATGCCGTTCTCCAATCGGATATAGTTTTGGTGTATTTCTGGAGATTCTTTCCCTGCATTTTTGCTTGTAATTCTTCAAGGGATATTATTTTATTTGATGACTTGATCACCTCTTTTTGTGTATTTTGGAAGACCAGAAGATTATCGGTAGCAACTTTAACAAGCTTGCTGTTTGCTGCATTGAGGTTGTTAATGTATTCTTGGTAACTATTGCTATTGTCACGAACTTCGTTATATAAATCTTCGTTCATTTTCTTTAACTCGGAATCTACCTCCTTCCGTAGCGCGTATGCCGCTTTGGCGTATCCTTCGAGCATTTTATCATCGGCGCCCTCGGCTTTAAGTCTATTATAGTCAGCCATTACGCGGGTCAAATTTTGATACGCCTGGATCTGCTCTATGGTATTCTTTTTCTCCAGGTTAGTCACGATTTGGTTTTGCGCGGCCTCTGCTTGCGCTTTTGCCATGATATTTCGGACGAGCATTTCGTAGGTTTCGCTCAATTCTCCGGCTAATATCTTCTCTTGCGACATGTTCCCGAAATAGGCCGGGTATTGTTTTTGCAACTCTTTTACAGCATTTAGCCTGTCTTTGTAGGCCAATGCTGTATTTTGGGTTGCATTGTAGAGTATTTGTAAGTTTACCACCTCTGCCTGAGCCGCATTTCTACCTTCCAGCTGGGCTGTATTTAATTGCTTTTGCGCATATTCGGCCGCTGTGATAGCTTCTTTAGCCGTAAACAATCCCTTTATCCACGTTCCAAGCTCTTTACCGTAGGCCGTCAGCAGAGTAATGCCCACGACCAAAGCCGTCTGCCAGGAAAAGATGGACGAAATAACCTGCCGGAACACCGGGATAGTCGCTTTCCCCTCGGCTCGCAACGCTTTGTTGGCCATCCTTGCCCGGGTCAGTTCATCGGCAAGCATCGGCAGGTTATTGGAAATCGCCAGAAAAAACTGCTGGACGGACATCGTGAGCGACGGAAGTTCCCGGGCGAGTTGCTGTACTTGGAATGCAAGCGGAGTAAAACCTTTTGCCGCACTCGCATAGTTACCGACATTATCTCGAAAGTTTAGCAACGAAGCGTTTGCTTCGTTCAGTTCGGTCTGCATTTCTCGGATTTTTGCGCTTAATTCTCCTCCGATTTTCGCATTGTTCCGTTCCTCTCGGCCTAATTTATTGTATTGAGCTGTTAATTTCTGAATACCGGCTCGTAAATTTTCGACGCTGCCATTCAGTTTAACCTCTTCGCGGATATTGGCTTGAATCTCTCGGGTATAGGCCGACATCTCGGTACGCAACGCTTTGATAATTTGCGTTTGCTTGGCAACACCCTCGGAATCACCTGCTTCCTTGAATTTTTGCAGCTTGGCTTTTGCGGTGTCAATAGCTGTCGAGGCGGCCTCCCACCCTTTAATTAAATCCGAGTATCTGAACTGGATATTAATAATCTTGTCGATAGTGTCCTGTGCCATATTTCTTCATATGGGTTAAATGGTTAATAAATTAAGCCGACTTTGCTTTCTGGGATACTGCCACCTGCCGGCGCACGGCGTCGTTCTCCTGAATTCCCAGAATGACAGGGTTGTAATTAATTTCCTCGGTTCCGGCGTTTTTGGGGGCGGAGATAGACAGATACAGATCGCCGTCCTCCTCGTACAGATCGACATAAAGGCGGGAATCGTAATCGACGATATAGGGCGTTCCGTTCGATGTTATGGTATACGCTGTGCCGTTCTTGCCGTCCGCTTCTGCAACCCATTGGCTGTCTTCATTCTTGCCGTTCAAGCGCAGATAATACGTTACTGCCACCACTCCGTCCACTTTCAGTTTCAGCAGTTGGCAGTCGCAGATGTCGTTTTCGCCTGTTTCTACCGAATATATGGCGAATATCTGCCCGAATTGGGCTATATACACCGGCTTTGTGTAGTCGAGGTTGTAGAGATCGAGAGCTGTGAGTTTTGCCCGAATGGTGATGATCCGCAGACGGTCCACGACTTTCTGGTAGGAAGCGTATCGGGTCTTTACAATGCCTTCCTCGCCGCCGAACTTCATCCACGGATCGAATACGCCAATACATCGGGCAATGCCCGACATAAACGCTCCCCGCCCCGATAATATCCGTGGCGAACACTCCGAATAAGTGATATTCTCCTTGTCTTCTGTACTGTGATCCTCGTATATCGGGACAACGGCGCAATTAACCCCGCCCGTCGTTGCATTTTCAGATGCAGAGAAAGGCAGCGACACCAACTCCGTTTCTTTCTCGATGTTCTCGTTTCGGATCGTGATGGTTCCGTATGTGTCGGTCTTTACATCGTCGTCGTTGTCGTAGTCGAGGATGTTGCTTTGGGCAAGGTCGTCAATGGTGAAAGCCGAGGCATCGGGCATATCGACTCGGTGCAGATCGTTCAGGATAACCCGGTCGCTCCAGTCGATGATGTCGTTATTCTGAACATTGGCGATTATGTCATCGATGCTTATCAGCTTGATCGTGTTAGGGCTGTCCTTGTCCGCATAGGCGAATAACCCGTTCATAGACATTAGGGCGAGGATAAAATCGCCTTGCGAGATGTCGGGTAGGTTGGGAGCGATGGGGAAAGGTCCGGGAAATATAACTTTTATATTATCATAATTTCCCCAAATATAAATACTTCCGACAATGCTGTTTATTGATTGGGCATTGGACTGCCATTCATATCTGGTTATGCGAATGGCGATATAATCATACTTTGTTACATCAAATATCTGATCTATTGGGCCCATTATATATTTAGCCTCTACATCATATATTACAACATAATCATTAAAGCTATCGTATTCTTTGCCTGCTACAATTTGGAAACGAGGATCATTTTCTGATAATGCACCATCTTGAACGCCAATATTTTGTGCCTCAAATCGTATACTATTTACGTTTGAAACATCAATAATCATTCGATTTTCTTTTGTTTTGTAGATGTTCGCTTGATCTACATCATCGCCGCTACGACCTTTGTTCGCCCATATCGTATTAGGTAAACCAACGCTACCATGTATAGTGTTTACGTCCAAAGTCATACTGCGAGCTCTTAACGCATAATTATATCCAGGGTCCCCGTTTTTCGACACAAGCGGGATAATAGGCCCAAGATTCTTGCTGTAAGCCAACCGATCCTTCCCGTCGATGGCAATTCCGTTATACTTTTCGATAGCCGAAAGAATTGTTTCAACCTGCACGGACGGATGCAAATACTTGGGGTTCGACAGTCCCATTCCGAAATTCACGCCCCAAAACGCTACACCGGGGTATTCATTGGTCGTATTTCCTTCTAAAATGGTCGTGTTTTCGTTCCAGTCGATGCGCTCCGCTTCGAGTTCTTCCAGTTGCGGCCCCAAATCCGGCAGGCCGTTATCAAACAGAGGCTGAAAGTTATCCACGTTGCCCCACGTAAGCGTTACATTGATCGTGTCCGCAATATCCGTAACCACGGCAAATCCCTGCGTGAACAGCGGCACCCCGTCCTGATACAACATCGCCGGAAGGCGTACATACGGAGCGTCAGCATCCACATCCGGGCGGGCTGTCTGACCTATAGCCCGCATATTGGCAGGCGTAGGCGGCAGCGCAATATTGTAGGAGCGGTTCGACTGGATGCTGTCGAGGCTCGAAAATATTGGGCTTTGATAGAGCAGGGTTACGACCTCGTCGCTAGAAAGGTCGCACAGAATATCGTTGATGTATAGTTCGTAGGTTGTCATAGATATTCGTATCTTACTATTTCAACGACCAAATCTTGCATCGGCGCGCCCGTGTCTTCGGATTCCGAATCTTCAACCATGAAACGCACCCAATTGCCCGCATCCGGGTCGTACATAAACAAATCCTGACATCCGAGGATCGTGCGGCACAAGTTGAAAACATCCCTTTCAACAATGCGACTATGCAAGGTATAGCGTTTGGCCAGCGTCTTGTTCTGCACGTCGCGAGGTGTCATCGTATCGTCGAGTTGATAATAGGTAGATTCCACAGACATTTCGTCGGTTTTAGATTCCTGCGTCCATCGGTATAAATAGGGGATACCGGCAGCATCCGTCCATTTCAAAAATATCCCCTTGGTGCAATAGTCGTAGTAGGTTCGAATCTCCGCATTATAGTCTGTCGGGGTGGCTCCCACGGCGAGCGGCTTGCCAAGGTCTTCAGATGGGATTTTTGCCGGATCAAACGGGATGATGGGAGAAAATGTCGAATATCCGATGTATTCCTCTGTTGTTGTCGAGGAGGGCGTAAGCACGAAAAGCTCGCCCGTTTGTTTCGGGAAAAATAGCGACTGCTCGAATCCTGCGTTCGGATAGACCACAATGCAGGGGGCAGCGGGATAGAATTGTGAAATATTTTCCCCATCTCCCCATCCGGGGAGAATCTCCCGGTCTGCAAAGCCTGGGACTGCGTAAAGAGCCGGTCCAACATGGTAATATTCGGAGGTAGTAATTACATAGGTGATTGAATTCGATTTGGTCCCTTGTATCAGACTTTCGCATATTTGCCCAACAGGGAATACCGCCACACCTTTGTCGTTAGTTTTGCGTGTCAAGGTGATAGACCGAGTGAATGTCCAATCGGACCCTCCTATCAATTTGAGGGACACGTCTGTATTCCCCTTTTGGGAGAGCAGTTCAACCCGAAAATACGCAAAACGGCCCCGGGTCTCGAAGATATCCTCTGGGCGGGTTACCTTGAATACGTCATTTGTGTGCAATATCATAATTCTATCGTCGCATCTAATAGTTGATAAATGGATGTATCGAGTTCCTCTGTTATTTTTTCGCTGATTCTATCGACAACTTCGGGCAGTAAGTCTTTCATTATCTCCGTTCCTCCGCCCTCTTGATAAAGCACGCTCCCGTGATCCCAGACGCTTGAAGCAACGCCATATGCGTTTATCGATCTTGGGTCAAGGTTCCATCTCGATTCTTTAACCCTCGCCCACCGCTCTATTGCGTTCCGGAATGCCTCGAAGCTGCCGAACTCCTCCTGCACATCCTGTGGGGAACTTCCTTCGTCGATATTCTTGATGCCTTTGCGCCCGACAAATGAGACCGTAAGTCCACCGTTCGTAGCTTCATGGATGGTTTTAAGGCTTTCAGACGTTGCGCCGGTCGTTTCTTCCGGAAGCCCCAAAGCGTTGACATCGGCGCCGCTGTTGGTTCTCTTGGTCATTATATTGAAGGCGATCTGCTCGGCGAGCGGACCGAACTCGTCTTCACAGATGGCGATGATCAGCTCGGGGCTAAATATTTCCTCTATTTGCCTGATAGTTGGCATATTAGCATATATTGTATGTCATAGTGGCACTTAATGTCACTCCCGCCACCAATGCATCGAATTTTCCGTAGAAAGGCGTTGCATTGGATACGAGTTCTACTTCGAGGCCCATTGACCGTAGCCGATTGATAAATGCGAATGCCCGTTCTTCCATTTTTTCGACAATAGGCTGCACCTCGGTCTCCGTGTCCGGCTCCGCTTTTCCGAGCGCATCGCAGAAGTAGAGCGTAGTTGTGCGGCGCCGAGTGACCGACAATTTCGTTTCTGAAATCGTTTCGTTGAACTGGCGAAGCAATACGGGATACTGCTTGACATCGTCCATCAAGTAGTTCGCTTCGGCAATTCGTGCGTACATGCAGGTGCACATCCCGTCCGCCTTGGCACACTCTCTGAATATCTCGTTAATGCTTTTTTTCATCGTCTCCGTCTCCCGTTAGATTTGTTCGCTTCATAGATGGCTCGCTGTTCCAGGTTGTCGCACTTGCATGCCTCGAATGCTTCGTATACTGTCGCCCACGGCGTATTCCATGCTTTATTCATATCTACGGCGCCGTTCATTATCTGGCAGTATTTGCGGCAGACGGCAACAAGACCGCGATTGGGTCGCTTGACACGCGCTTTCATCTCGGCGGCCGTGAGGGGCATTTCCAGCTTTTTCCACGATTTTCCTATACCTTCCAACCCTTTCTGTATGGCAATGAAATAGCGCTGGGCACGGATGAACCGGAGGCGTCCGATTTGCTCCTCGTCTATGCTGAACCCCGCGTTCCAATCCGGATTATCGTCAACGCCTATGCGGTTGAACTTCACGAGCCCGAGCATCACGCCGAGGGCAGTACAGAAGTATTCGTACGATGGTTTCCGAGCTTCGATGGCGTCTAGTTCACCCATCGTGATCCCGGCGATGTCCCGAACGGGCAGACGTTTGTCGAACCACATTCGGCGTTTTATAGGCACAAACTCGGGTTCTGGCAGGTCTTGGATGGTTTTGACGATATGTTCGGCGCCCATGCTGAATAATGCCTGGTTGCGCATCACAATATCGCTAACCGTATCTTTAGGGGTTATCTTCATAGGTTGTAAATATTGATTGGTTCGAATATTTCTGCGTAAAAGTCCGGGCACAGCTTAACATTGTCAACGATGCGGATGATCTCTCGGCATTCGTCTACCATATCGTTCCACACGCGAACGAGCCGATGCATCGGGGATGTCCGGGTACTGCTTTCGGTGTTCTTCAACTTTTCCCCGGCAACGGTGTTGAATGTCATATGGTCGCGCGAGTAGTAGAAATAGATATACTTGGCAATTACGGATGTCCCCTTGTCCGGTTGAGCCAGCAGCGCCACAATAGCAGGGTAATCCTCAATATTGTCGGCGACATCTGACCCCAGAAGCATTCGCAGAAACCGAGGTTCGTATTTGGCGATATATGCCTGGATGTCGCTTATGATTTTGGGGGCAGGTCCGGCGGGTTTACCGTCTCTTTTAGTCTCTATTCCCGCAATATATGTCTCGGGATATGTAAAGTATCGTTCGTCTATGATCATAACGGTAATTAACAGAGAGGCGCCTAATGGCGCCTCTCTGTCTTGCGCTTATTTGTCGAATTTAGGAAGTCCTCCGGGGCAGGTCGCTTTACCTGCATCGACGAGTTTACGTGCATGCCGAGGATGCACCTCATAGGTAGCCCCCTTCGGCATGAATTTGCTCGCTCCGGTCCCCACGATCTTTACTCTTTCGTCCAGTTTGATCTTTTCTGTTTTTCCCATGATATATAACGTTTTGAATGTTTGTTAATTATGCCGCAGGAGATGCGGGCTTCTCGATGGCAGCCAGAACGGTTGCAAAGTCCGCATACACCAGTGATCCGGCGTCGATAGAGTTCTGATAGGAGTGCAGTCGCATCTCGGCGATGACCGTCACGAGGTTCTTGCGGAAGTCGTCATTTTCCAACCCGTATTCCAGGCGCAGGTTTTCGTAGACACGGAGCATCCAGCGAGATGTATCCATCAGCAGGAATTTGCCTTTTGCGATATTGGCTGTTTCTACGATGGCGATTCCGGAAATCAGGGATTTCATTTCAGTAGTGAGATAGTGCCCCGTGGTGTCCTTCGTCAAGTCGATCATAGCGTTGTCCACGGGATTGACGAATAGCGTATCGGGCCGGAAGTTGAGCATCCGAAGTTGCAGAACCGCGGCGCGGATGGCATCGGCATAGTTGGGCATCTCTACCTTGTCGTCGAGGTCTGAAAGGGTATATCCTGCGGCGCCAACGGTTACGCCTTTGATCTCGGCACCTGATCCAGAGCCGGTAAGAACCTTTTCGTTGACGACTGACATCAGGTCCTGACGGAGGAGGCGGTCGATCTCGCTGCGCATGAAGGGTGCGTCTGTCAGCATCTCGGTAGAAACCTTGCACGAAACAGCAACTTTCTTGGCCGTCGATGTTTCGGTTTCATATTCCCAGTCTTTCAAGGGCTTGAGGGCGCCTTCGGCGATGAATGCCGCACCTCCTTCACCATCTACACGGTTAACCCATACGATGTTGGGCGATGACGTAGACCCTTTCACAAGACGTGAATAGATCGCATCGGGTTCGCTGGGCGCCGAGTGGATGGTGCGGTCAATTTCGACATTCCAGATGTCGATAGCCGGTTTGGCGTTGGTCGTCGTCATCAGCGCGGCGTCTTTGAGTTTAAGCTCTGCTCCTGCCGATTGCCCCTTCATTACGGCGTCGATGTTGTCCTTATTCTCGATGAATGCCTTGATCTGGGCATTCAACGATTCGCCGGACTTGCTACCTGCGTTTTTAAGCATGGCAAGAGCCTCTCCTTGTGCTTTCAAGGCGTCTCGGAGCTCTTGTACGCTTTTAGCGTCCGGAAGCGATTCGATCTTTTCGTTGAGAGCTTTATATTTTGCTGCGAACTCATCGGCGGCAACCATCCCGCTCTTTACTTCGTCAGCGAACTGCTCCAACTCTTTTTTCAGTTCTTCGTTCATAATTTCCTTTTTTAATAGTTTGTAAATGAATTGCGTAAAACTTCAATAATACCTTTGGCGGTGACACTATCATAAGGAGCCTGCCTGTGAGCCTCTGCAAGACCTTCCTCAATCTTTTTTATGAGGCATTCGATTTTTCGGCCGCCTTCGTCCGAGAAGTCGCATTTACGAAGGAGGTTGTTCAGTTGTTCTTGATATGCAATGATGTCATCGATGGTTTTCAATCCCTTGACATCAAGGGCCGGGGTAAATGGATTGCACCCGGCAAACACGGTGCTGTACTCGTATTTTAACTGCAACTCCGCGATGTCGTCGCCTGCAATGTTGTCGTTATGATTTTTCCGAAGTACGCGATAGCAATATGAATGCTCCACTTGTCGACCTTCGTCGGCGCAATGCTTGTAATATTCGAATGCGTCATGCCCGGCAGTTTTGCCGAGAATCAACTTGCTTTCCACGAGGGCATATTCGTCCGATTCCCACGCTTTTCGGGGAGTTCCTACTACATGATCGAGGTCTTGTTTGTGGTCAATGCAATGTTTGATTCGTGACATATCTTCGAATGACTTTGCAAAGGCACCTTTGCGCACGATGTCTCCGGCGTGGTCTTCCTGATCAAATTTAGATATGGCGATGGTCACAATGCCTTGATCGCGCTTGATGTCGTCAATAGACCCTTTGAATGATTTTATCCTGTCTTCCATTATATCATGTACTTTTGAAGTTCATTTTTAGCATCCGGCAAAGACATAAGCCCCGATTGCACGGCTTGGTTGAGAGCCGACACAAGCGAAACCATACCGGCCGCCTGCTGCCTTTTGGCATCTTGAAACAGCTCCAAGTGATCGAAGAAAGGTTTGATGGCAAATTCTTCATTCCCGTATATTCTATTAAGTACAGACATAATGTTACGGGCGGAAGGGATTATGTCGTTCGTGTAGAATTCGAGTTTGGCCTCTCCGAAATTTGAATAGGTGCTACCCTCTACATCGAGCAGAATGCTGGGAACCTGATATGTGTAGGCAATATCTTTTTTGCAGTTACGCTGAATGTCGGTCAGTCCCAGATCGGAGATAGTCGATGAAATAGGTACATACGAAGCCTTAAGGGCGGTTATGGCGTATTTGAGGCGGCCTTTGACAACTCCATACTTACTTAATCTCTCTTCAAGTTCTTGCTTGTCCTTTTTCGTGAACGGAGACGATAATGTAGTTGTCGGATCTTCCGACATTAACGAAATAATACCAAGCATGCCTCTATTAACCAACAATTCATTCGCGGCGTCATAAGAAGATATGAAAGTGTTGATTGGGTATTGAAGTGCCTCCATTCGGGAGACAGCCCCGCCCATCTGGTTAAGTGAGTATGTCACATCGTTGACGATAAACATATCCTCTTTGTCGATTATTTTTTGATAGCCGCTACCAAGGCTTATAGTATAATCTTTGACGTCTGCATAAGGTGCGAATGTCGCCTCTATAATGGTTTGTTCGTTTTCTGTGACCATCGGATTAGGCACGACGTATAGTTCGAAATCATTCTCAAATCCAACGGGAGCTATTTTGACTATGTAAGCCTTACCGAATATCTGCGAGAAGAATTCAATCATGCATACAAATTCCGATAGGGTTTGATATTTATTCGGCTTTTGCATCTTGCCCAAAGCATCGGGGCGCTCAACGTCGTTTCCGTCGTCATCCTGTGCCCAATAGCGAGCGTCTGCAATGGCCGAAACTTTCTTGGCGACTATGGATGTCAAAATTGAACATGAAGCAAAGGCTACAGCCTGTCCTTCGGGAGTAGAAGTGTCAATGTTGCCGGAGCGATTGCCGAACAAATTCAATACATCTCGGGCATTAATATTCAATGACCGAAAAGTGTTTTTATCATTGCCGCATTTGGCGATATTGACATTGTATCCGAAGAACTTCATGCTGCGATATAGTTTCGGAACACCGTCATTACGACGTATCGAGCGGCGTCCCAGAGGTGATTATTCTTGTCTACGGGTTTGTTTATCGTAATACCATTTACCGCATCCCATACATAAGTGTTGGCCTCATTGCGCATGTTTTTAGTCTTGACACAATGGATGTGGAAATTCTTCATATAGGAGATGCCCGTAGTAATGCTATCCTGAAATTTCTTCGCCTTTATGACGTTCAATCCACGCATTTGAAGCGATCTGACCATGCCCTCGGGGTTCTTGGCGTATTTGTCCGCGCTATCGGCGATTGCGTATCCTTCGGAACCGATGATTGGTGCTACAATTTGATAAAGCAGGTCGGGGTCGTCCACGGGTGAATAGAATAGTTCATGCAGGAAAAGGTCACGGCCACGAACTCCTACATGGATAACAGCCGTGGGATCGTTGGTAAATCCGAAGTCAATACCATATGCCGTATATTCTAAATCGGCAGGGAATTCGTCTATCCAGTCAATATTTGGATATACCAAACCTTCTTGCGCGGCCCGCTCGCCAAGCCCGTAAACCTTCCATCGGAAATCGTCTGCGGTTCCCGCTGCAATGTTCTCGGGAGTGGGCTCGTAGCTTTCGATAGTTTGTCGGACGCTGGGGGGACAGAATGGGTTATCCTTGTAGGTTGTTTTGGTAAATATCGTGTCGGGCTGGCCCTCCATCTCGAAAACCCAATGTTCGGTGTATTTCGGGTTCCAATCGCCGATGATCATCGTGGTGCAACGCATCGTGATGTTGTTGAACTGGGCCTTTGAAATATCGTCCAACATCTCATTGAAATAGATGATGTCGCAGTCATGGCCCTCTTTCACGTCCATTTTGTCGAGACCGCGAAAACGGATAATGCTATCGCCAATGTGATACTCGGGAAGAATCTTCTCGCTGTGCATGCCGTCGGGATCATAAATACCCCGTGCCATAAGCTTTTTCTTGAAATCGTCGAGGGCCTTCTCCTTGCAGTCTTGCAATGTGGCTCGATAAACATATATCTTATAGGCGCGATCTCCTATGGCGCATATATCGTATAGGAAATCAAACGTGTCGAATGTTTTGCCAGAGCGAGAACTTCCTTCGTTGAAAACACGCAGGACAACACCTGTGTTGCGATACTTATGGAAAAAGTACCACATGATCTTATAAACCTTGCCCCGATATGTCCGTGCGTCAATTTCCATCCTTATGAATAGAATTGATGGTTTGTTTCCCGATGGACTGAATGATCGAAGCAGCGGCTTCGTCTACGGTAAAAGAGATCGCCGGCACTTGCTGAATGTCCTTGCCGTTGGTGGTCACGTCCTGGCGATCGGCAAGATGCAGAACGCGCGATGCAATTGTCGAGTTATACTGCTCACACATAGCCCCCTCCAACTGATCGGATTCGATTCGCGCGCGCACGCGTGCACACACGCTCAAAAATTCATCCTGCTTTTCGTATTCCCGGAAAGTATTCTCTACAATCTCCGCGAACACGCAGAATCCTACAAGTGTCAGCGGTCGTTCGTAAGGTACGGGAATAACAGAGCCGTCGGCCAATACCCTGTTGCTGTATCGTGGATTCGCTTTCACCCATTTTGCATACTCCTCGAACTTGACTTCAAGAGCTTCGGGGGTATATGCACGAGGGCGGCCCACTTTGCGGGCGGGCTTGCTGTCGAGTGTCTTATTGGGTCCTTCCGTTCTCTTTGCCATAGAAAAAGGGTCTGCGGCCGGATGAATAGCCACAAACCCTCGTTCCCAGGAAACCTACTACCAACAACGTGTCCTTTCGTCGTTAAGACTCGCGGATGTTGCCGCTTTTCTTGTCCGTGGCCTGCTTCATCACAGGCTTACGATGCAAAGGAGCGAACCCTCGGCACATTGTGCAATAGTTTGACGAAAAATTTTCAGATTTTTTTTGAAAAAATGTTTTGCGTATTCAAATTAAATGCTTATATTTGCAATACCAAAACAACTAAACAAGGCCGACGGGCCATAAGCGGCAACTATGAAAAACTTTATCAATTCTTACGATCGCGTCAAAGGAGCCATTGAATCGGGAAAGGCCATCAACATCTTCAACATGGTAGACGGCGACTACGTCGGCATGGGCGAATTCGAATATTCGGACGAAGCCATGATCGTTCTCGAGCTCGTCGCCAAGAATGGCGAAGGATTCGTCGTAGACATCTGCAATCGTGTTCTCGAATCAATAAATGTCGGCAAGGCTATCACGTTATCCGAAAAACAGCGTTGGTGCATCGCTTTCGCGGCGAATAAGATTTCGACGGACAAAGTCGATGAGCTGCACACAGCCGATGCTGAATTCATCGCTATGGTCGAATCTGAAGAGGCTGTTGAAAATACGGCACATAATAACGAATATTTTGAAAACATGGACGACAATCAATTTATTTCCATTCGTTCGCTTCTGAACCGAGCCGAAGCCGGTGAAACTATCTCCTCCATTAAACTGTCCGATGCCGGTAAATACGCCTCCAACGCGAAAGGTGATATGCTTATCAATACGGACATCTTCTTCTCGTCGCGCGTATATGCATACAGGGCCGATGACCGGCTGGTTAAGATTGGGAAAAAGACGCTTAATGTCAATGAGCTGCGCCGGCAACTCGGACGGTTCATCGGTAAAGGATCCGCCGTCGTTTGCATAGGCGGCAAATGCCTTCGTGGCGAAATTACAAAATAGCTCAATATGAAAGAGTACCCCGCATTTATTATCGATAGAAGTCGCCGTTCGGAATCGTCCCGTTTTTCCGACGACTTCATCGTCTGCACCGATCGGGAGGTCGGGTTCATCGCCAGAGTATACAAACTTCCCAAATCACGCCGTGCAGAGTTCGAGCAGAGCATCGCCTGTCTATCCGAATCGCAAATAGATAACCGATACTATTTTGCCATCATTGGAAATGTATTGTGCGTGCTGGAGGTCGTGCGAATGTTGCATGAGCCTGTTGCGCATATCAACAGACTTCGGCCGTTGATGAAGAAGGCTTTCAAAGCCTACATACACGGCGAAGAATCAGCCGTTCGACGGGACGGTCAGCCGTATGACGATCAGATAGCCGCTCTTGACGACATCCTGCGGATGGCAAAGTCGCAACGGTCACGCATGGTCGATATGAACGGTGAAGCGGCCACGGAACGATTTACAAGCGCGATTCAGTCGGCCCGCGATTCCGTTGCCTTGCTTCAAAAAATCACACAACATGAATAAGGATGCATCAAAACGGGGCGGTGCGCGCCCGGGCGCTGGGCGCAAATGTAAAGGCAGTGCGCCGTCGGTCACTGTAAGCTTGCGCCTCCCCCCGGAATTGCGAGACGAGTTGCGCGCGTTTCTGAAATCCCGCCGGATGACCGCCGCACAGTTCGTGGAGGAAGGCCTATGCATCCACCGTAAACCCGATGCGAATAGCCCGGGTTTTAATGGGATAGATTGTTCAAAATGTCCGTGTTTTTCTCGGGGAGAAAAACAACTTTAAAGCGGTTTATTGTTCAATATGTATAAAAAATCCCCGAGCTCGTGGCCCGGGAGTTGGGAGGGTGGGTTACCAATCTTCTGTATCGTTATCAGGATTGGCAATTAAATTGTTATGAACATCTTTCTGAATCTGATCTAATAGAGGATTACAGCAGTCTATGATAGCCCGGCGGTAAAAACCTTCTATTGCTTTCATTTTACCATTTTGTTTAAAGCATAAGTCATAAGTGAGAAGTTCTGCTGGGGTATCTGTCGCTGGTAAATATACACCATTAGTCATCCCAGCAGGAGAATGTCCTTTAATTTGTCGAATATCAATTTTATAACGCCCATCTCTACATCTTATGTCAAGTGTGTAGTATATATTTGCATCCACGATCATTCCCATTGCCGCCCTTGTTGGGATAACCGAATATCCTTTTACAATAATAATTCCTTGGTCGGGATCGTCTAATTGGATGACATCTTTTGCCGAATTAAATATATTCGTTATGCACAATTTTACCGAATTATATAGAGCTTTCTTGTCATGCCTTTCCTCGTGAACAACTTTGGAAAAGACGACCTCGCCTTTTTCGTTAAACGGCATTTGCCCTTTCCCGTATCGTTTTTGATCAGCTTCTTTATCGACTTGCGCCCAAATAGGGGTCGCAAATAAAACCAAAGAAATAGTAAGTAAAAGTTTCTTCATGGTGTTTAATTTTTGGTTTATACAATTTGCCCCCCCCCGGATACTCGGAGAGGGGCTTTTTCACTTTGTTTTATGGGGGAAGCCCGTATCTGTTATTTTCACCTCAAAAATCCATCCTCCCCTCGGCTTTTTGCGATACAATGATTTGTCGCACAATGCGTTAATATATCTGAAAAGAACATTTTTTAGCCCATTGCAAAATTGCCCATTTTGAAAGGAGGGTGTTCGCCTCCTTTCGGGTGCAATCTGCACGACGAGCGCGTCACGGTTTATCCGTCAGTTCATCCTGCTTTTTTTCGACTGCACCCAACCGTCGAGAGAGGACTTCATCGTCACCCTTGGAATTCAGCTGTCGAAGCAGAGCTTTGATTTGTTCATCTTTTACAACAAGCTGCTCTTTCAGGGTGTTGATGTAGTCCGATGTTATTGGATCCATCTTCGCCTGTGTGTTTGTTGGGTTAATACTGTTGTTATCTAAATGCGTTGCGTCGCATTGTTCCGTTATATATTTATTGATTTTATCGCCCAATGCTTGCTTTAATCTAATAATGTGTTCTTCCCTTAACGAACCTTTACCAGATAAAACGGTAGAAACCTGCGGCTGTCTTAACCCCATAATTGCGCCTAATTCTTTTTGACTTAACCCAAGTTCAGCCTTAAGTCTCTTTATATCAATCATTTTATAAAACTGAGGGATATTATAAAAAATAATTATAAAATATATTTCAATAACTATTGAATATATCCAATACAAACCTTATATTTGCATTGTGGAATTGAACTACACCGCAAAGGTACAGAGTTATACTCCACAAAACAATGTAAAGATATATAAAAAACATTGAAACAACCAAATCCGAAAGGGCAAAATAGTGTGCCAATAGGGTTTACAAACGTTCTTTGAATGGATACAACCATTACTGTATTAACGATTTTGCAAGTGCTAAATGTCGTATTATTGGTAGCGGCAATATGGCTCAGGCTCGACGCGCTGCGCATACGGCGTAGACGTTTGACTGTATTAAAAGAGATTAGAAAGATACAGAATAAGCGCCTTGACCATCTTAAACACGGTAGGCAGTAGTATTATGGAGTTTAATATTGTCAGCCAAAATGCCACCTTGTTCCGCTTCATCTCGGCGACAGACAGTTTGAGGCTTTCGTTTTCGAGGGCGCGGGTATTTATATCTTCTTGCTCTCGCTCGTAGATATATTTCGCGCCACCCTCCGATATTACGAATGCAGTCTTCCCCGTGCCGCTCAGCCCGATGCTGTCTTTCGTAGCAACTCCTGAGTCGCACAAAGAACGACAGATACGGTATGCTTGAGCGTTATCGGTCGTTAGCTCTTCAATCTCCGCGTCGGTGATACCTCCGTATTGGTTTTTGAGGCGTTGTAATATTTCATCCGCTATTGGCATGTCGGATTCTTTCATGGTTTTACTGGTTCTTTGATGTTAGGTTTTTTATGGTTTCGGAAAGGTTCTCGATGGTGCGCTGCTGGGAGGCTACCAAAGCCAGCAATGTGGGAACCGTGGGAGCGGGGGCGACATTGGAGTCGTCGATAACGTAATCGTCAATGTCGGCATATCGACTGCATAATATGTCCATATGCTCAGGCGTAAATCCATCGCCGTTCTTCTCCATTCGAGAAATGCGGCTTTGATCCATTCCCAACATATTTGCGAGTGCCGCCTGTGTTAACCTTTTGTCTTTTCGAAAACGTTTGAAATCAATCATATACAAAGGGACTATTAAAAAAAATGTAAAATATGAGCATAAAATTTGCATAATTAAAATAATATGCACATATTTGCATTGTGATACACGGCAAAGGTATAGTTACCTGCCGATTATTAAAATGTAAAAATATACAAAAAAACAATAATAACAATGAATCATTCACAAGAAGACATCGAGCGTTGTGCCTTTGTAAAGGGTTACAACATCATCCGCGCCCGGAGAAAAGGCCGGGACCTCGCCAGCATTGCTATGGATGAGATCAGCCAGGCGTTAAAAGAAGGCGGCCTATGCGACAAAGCGTTCCACAATCGCAAATATGGCCATGTGAACCATACGCCCACAGAACGGGAAAAGATCGAACAGATATTTACCAAATGGGGAGTATCCGATCCCTGGGGCTTGGCCTAAGACTATGAAAACTGACGCCATACTGAGCAAACGCGAGCGTGAGGTGATGAACCTCGTCGTGCTGGGCTATTCGGCCCGCGAGATCGCAGAACGGATGAACGTGATCTACCAATGCGTAGCGAACCACCTCCAGAGCATCTACGACAAGACGGGGACGAAGCGGACCTTGCAGGCATTGGTTACCTGGTATTTCACGCAGAATTTCGGCATCACGCTCAACGTGTCCGAGATGACCCGACGCGTCGGGGCCGCGGTTCTGCTGTGCCTGTTCTCGGTGGAGGTGTTCAGTACGGATTTCGAATGTCGCAGGTTGCGCAATCCCCGCCGAAGCCGCGGGTTTCGGGTGGAGGAGCTGATAGAGAACTAAACCAACAACACTATAATATGGAAACAAATTACAAAAAGTAAAAGACAGCCTTCTGTCTTTCGGAAAGAATCATTCGGCCTGCCAACATGAATATAAGCGTCTTTATGCGGCTGAAAGTGCCGAGGCGGTTATGGCAGTCGTTAAAGATAATTTCTCATGGTGTTGTCAATTCTACGATTTTGCCGATGTTCTTTTGACATACCGGGATCAGTTCGCCGAACATAAAATATGGATCAACACTTCTGTTGAAATTAAAGAAGGGGTTGGTTACCTGTTGACTACGGAAGGCGAATTCAACGCCGAGAGCCGGGGAACCTCGACGATCAACGCCCGGAGCTGGGGAACCTCGACGATCAACGCCCGGAGCCGGGAAACCTCGACGATTAACGCCGATAGCCGGGGAACCTCGACGATGATTATCCTTACTCCGACCATTGAATGTCAAGTCAGCGATAAAAGCATCGCACGATATATCCATAACAATCGAGTTGTATTCGCTGATGATTCTATAAAGTTCGAGAAGCAACAATAGCAACAAGGAGTGCGTGGCAGGTTGGCAATGCCTCCGCATAACTAACGGAAGGAGATGCGAAGCAAAGTACCATCTACGCAGGTTCGAATCCTGCCGCACTCCCAAGATAGCATCCCGCAAGGGTTAGGGGTTTGATCGCTGGCAATAACCCCAGCCGCAAGGCAAAAGCGATCCGTTAGGCCGATAATAGCGTCATCGGCGGGCCGTGGGCAAGGCTCAAAGTGATAGCCCCGCA
>OOIG01000519.1_pt1 | contig 33010 bp, 24 predicted proteins | sample 1692091 | NCBI WGS metagenome assembly OOIG01 (sample SAMN06348188, study PRJEB24527) | human gut metagenome | biome: human gut; feature: ankylosing spondylitis patient; material: feces | host: Homo sapiens | place: China | collected 2015-10 | reverse complement strand
TGAAACCGGGACAGAAGAACCTGATAGCTTTTCAGGTGTTCCGCTGGTGCGACGGAACGTATCTGGAAGACCAGGACTTTTTCCGTTATAGCGGTGTGGCACGCGACTGCTACCTGTATGCACGCAACAAGAAGCGCATCGACGATATTCGCGTGACGCCGGATTTGGATGCCGATTACCGTAACGGTTCGTTGACGGTGGACATGGATTTGAAAGGCAGCGGCGAAGTGCTGTTGGAACTGCTCGATGCCGATGGAAATACGGTGAAGGAAGCGACGATAAAGGGTTCGGGCAAGGCCGGTGCAGTGATGCAGGTGGAGAACCCGAAAAAATGGACGGCAGAAACGCCTTACCTCTATACGTTGCGCGCTACGCTCGGCAATACGGAAGTCGTGCCATTGAAGGTGGGTTTCCGCAAAGTGGAAATCAAAAATGCACAACTGCTTGTCAACGGACAGCCGGTGCTGATTAAAGGCGCAAACCGCCATGAAATAGACCCTGACGGCGGTTATGTGGTGTCGCGTGAAAGAATGCTTCAGGATATTCAGCTGATGAAGCTCAACAATATCAATGCCGTGAGAACCTGCCACTATCCCGACGACAATTACTGGTACGAACTGTGCGACCGCTACGGTATTTATGTAGTGGCGGAAGCCAATATCGAGTCGCACGGAATGGGTTACGGTGAGACGACATTGGCAAAGGAAGAAATGTATCTGAAAGCCCACATAGAACGCAATCGCCGCAATGTGGAGCGCAGCTATAACCATCCGAGTATCATTATCTGGTCGTTGGGTAATGAAGGCGGCTACGGACCTAATTTCGAAGCTGCCTACAAGTGGGTGAAAGCAGCCGATGCTACCCGTCCGGTGCAGTATGAACGTGCCGAAAAGCAGGGTATGACCGATATCTATTGCCCGATGTATTTGGGTTATAAGGGATGCGAAGCCTATGCGAAAAACGAGGCAAGCACCAAACCGTTGATTCAATGTGAATATGCTCACGCAATGGGTAATTCGCAAGGCGGTTTCAAGGAATATTGGGACCTTGTGCGCAAGTATCCGAAATATCAGGGCGGATTTATCTGGGACTTTGTGGACCAGTCGTGCCGTTGGACCGGTAAGAACGGTGAGATGATTTATGCCTATGGCGGCGATTTCAACCGTTTTGATGCCAGCGACATCAATTTCTGCGACAATGGTCTTATCAGCCCCGACCGCAAGCCGAACCCGCATACCGATGAGGTGAAATTCTACTACCAGAACATCTGGACCGAAGCCGGCGATTTGAACAAGGGCGAAGTGAAAGTACGTAACGAAAATTTCTTCCGCAACCTTTCGGCCTATGCGTTGGAATGGACGTTGCTGAAGGACGGAAAAACGATGCGCAGCGGACGTGTAGACCGTCTTGATGTTGCTCCGCAGGCTGTTGCAACGGTGGCATTGAACTGGGGAAAGACCGACGGTGAAGGCGAATGGCTGCTCAATGTGCGTTATGTGCAGAAGGAGCGCGAAAACCTTGTACCTGCAGGATATGCCGTAGCCAAGATGCAGTTGCCGCTGACGGCCTATAAAGCGCCGGAATTGGCAATAGAAAACGTAGCCGACAAGAACGTGGAAACGACAACGGCGGTAATTGATACGGCGAATGTGAACTGCATCGTGGTGGATGGCGACAACTTCAGTCTGGAATTCAACAAGAAAACCGGCTATATGGACCGCTATACGGTTGGCGGTGTGGACATGATTAAAGAAGGCGGTGCACTGACCCCCAACTTCTGGCGTGCTCCGACTGACAATGACTTCGGTGCCAACTTGCAGAAAAAAATTGCCGTATGGAAGAATCCGGAAATCACATTGTTGAGCCTTGACAGCAAAATGGAAGACGACATGGCTGTTGTCAGCGCAGAATACGAAATGAAGGCAGTGAAGGCCAAACTCTATATCACTTATACGGTCAATAACCGGGGTGCGGTAAAAGTAACGCAGCGGATGGCAGCGGCACAGGATGTCAAAGTGCCGAACATGTTCCGCTTCGGTATGCAGCTCGTGATGCCGAAATCGTTTGACCGCGTTTCCTATTATGGCCGCGGACCGATTGAGAACTACAGCGACCGCAACCACAGTACAGACCTCGGAATCTACAACCAGACGGTAGACGAGCAGTTCTATCCGTATATCCGTCCGCAGGAAAACGGCACAAAGACCGATATCCGTTGGTGGCGTATGCTTAATGCCGCCGGATGTGGACTGGAATTTGTGGCAGAAGCTCCGTTCTCGGCATCGGCACTCCATTATACCATTGAGTCGCTCGACGAAGGTTTGGAAAAATGTCAGCGCCATTCTCCGGAAGTAGAAAAGGCCGATTTGACGAATGTGCTGATTGATAAGGTGCAACAGGGATTGGGCTGTGTAAACAGTTGGGGTGCTGTTCCCGAAAGAGAGTACATGGTGCCTTATGGAAATTATGAATTCAGCTTTATGATGACACCGCTTTCCGGCAGCATAGCTATTGAATAGCCGTCGGAAAATGGATACAGACAATCCGCCCGGAGCACAGTGAAAACCACCGTCTCCGGGCGGATTTTTATTTGTTCCGTTCCCTTAGAAAACGTTTCAGCAAAAAGCCGAGAAAATAAGGGAATGTATAGAAACCGTTGGCAAAGCCAATGTTTTTGTATCCGAATTTAATGCCAAATCGGATATCCGGATATTTGTCGTTGGCAATAAGTTTCTTTAACGATGGAGTTGCTCCGTCGCTTGCCTTTACTTCGACAGGTATAAGGCTTTCAGAATCTCTGACAAAAAAGTCCATTTCCAACGCCGGATTGTCCTGTTTGTAATAATAAAGCCGGTATCCTTGTTTGACAAGCATGTCGCCCACTATGTTTTCATAGATGGCACCTTTGTAAGTGCCGAAATTTCGGTTTGCTCTTAAGTCTTCCTGTGCTTCTTCGTCGAGCGAAGCTATCAGCAGTCCGGTGTCTTTGAAATAGATTTTATAGAGTTTCGGGTCGTAATTGCCTTTCAATGGCAGTTCAACCTCGGCCAGGCAGTAGCATGGATTGATAATGCCGGCATCCGTCAGCCATTCAACGACACCGACATATTCACGGTTGCGGGCGTTGTGTGAGATTTTTGATATTTGAAAACGTTTGTTCTCTTTTGCGAGAAAGACTGAAATGTGGTTATAGATGTTTTTTATTTTAGCCTTGTCCAGTCCGACTGCATATTTGGTGATATCTTCTTCGTAGTCGGCAAGCAGTTGGCGTTGGATTTCAAGTGTTCCGCTGAAATTTTTGTTTTCAATATATGTCCTCACTACATCCGGCATGCCGCCAAGTGTCATATAGTCACGGAAGATGTCGAATAATGTTTCCAACTGTAATTCGGAAAACGGCTTACCGTTCAGCATGTGGCTGTAAAGTTCTTCAACAAATTCTTCTGAATATCCTTTTGCCCAAAGAAATTCTTCGAAATCCATTGAGTGCATTTCGTAATCCTCTTTATATCCTACGCTGTTAGATTCTATTTTGTTGTAGTTGATACCCATCAGCGAGCCGGAACAAATTACATCATAGCGGCCGTCGATGCAGAAGAATTTAAGCGAAGTGGCACATTCCGGACATTCCTGAAGTTCATCAAAAAAGAGAATCGTGTCATTCGGAATAAACTTTAATGACGGGTCAAGCAGTGATATGTTTTTGATGATGGTATCGACTTCATAGCCATCGTTGAATATCTGTTTGTATTTCTGTTGTTCTACGAAATTGATGGCTATGACGCTTTTATAATTGGCCTCGGCAAATGCGGTAATGGATTTTGTTTTACCGATTTGTCGGGCTCCTTTGACGATGAGTGGTTTGCGGTCTTTGTTTTGTTTCCAATTATTGAGATAGTTATCTATCTTTCTTTTAAGGAGTTGTTCCATATTTTTCACGTTTTAGCCTATGCAAATATAGTGATATTTCACAGAATCGGCATGAAAAACGGGCTTATTTTCACAGAATCGGTGGTGTTTTGGGGGTGTTTTTTCACAAAATCCGGATTTTTGATGCAAAAAGGGGAGATTATCGGGTTGGCTGTTTGGATTGGTGGGGTTGATTTTTCGGCGTGTGTTTGCTACTTTTGCATGTAATAAGAATCTTTTTATGGAAGCGGAATTACAACAATATATTGAAGCGGAAATCATACCGCATTACGATGGTTTCGACAAGGCACACAGGCGTGACCATGTGGAAAAGGTGATAAGCGAAAGTCTGGCTTTGGCACGCCATTATGATGTCGACGAGTCGATGGTCTACACTGTGGCTGCCTACCATGATTTAGGACTTTGTGAAGGGCGGGAGCTGCATCATGTGGTTTCCGGCAGAATCCTTCTTGCTGATGCAAAACTCCGGCAGTGGTTCTCGGAAGAGCAGTTGGCGGTGATGGCAGAGGCGGTTGAGGACCATCGTGCTTCCAGCGACCATGTTCCTCGAAGCATTTATGGCAGAATCGTGGCAGAAGCTGACCGCGTGATTGATGCCGACGTGACATTGCGCCGTACGGTGCAATACGGACTGTCGCATTACCCGGAAATGAACAAGGACGAGCAGTATGCCCGCTTTGTCGGTCATTTGCAGAATAAGTATGCCGAGGGCGGATATCTGAAACTTTGGATACCCGAGTCGGAAAATGCCAGCCGTCTTGCTGAACTGCGGAAAATCATTGCCGACAAGACGGCTTTGCAGAAGGTGTTCGACCGGATTTATGCCGAAGAAACCGCTACGCTATAATTTGATGGCAAACTTTTTGAGCCGCGGGTCTACAAGGCTGTCGGGTACGATGGTGCGGATACTGTCGGCAAGCAGGTTGAGCATGCGTTCACGGATATAGTCGTTTCGCACCACGAGCGACACTTCACGTACAGGCTCCGGCTGGCGGAAGTTGCGCACGCGCTCCTTTTGCTCGTCGGTGAGCAGTGACGTGTGGAGTTCGGGAATGATGGTATAGCCTCCGTTTTCGTCAACAATCTTTACCAGTGTGTCGATGCTTCCGGCTTCGTAGATGCTTGAGTAGCGCGACTTGCGGTGGCAGAAATTGAGCACCTGGTTGCGCAGGCAATGGCCTTCGGCAAGAATCCACAGACGCTCGCCCGGCATTTCCGCTCCGTCGATTTCCTGTTGGGCAAATAACGGCTCATCCGGGGAAATATAGGCCTTAAACTTTTCATAATAGAGAGGAATTTCCAGCAAATTTGGATTTTCGAGCGGTGTTGCAAGCAGTGCAATGTCGATTTCCGCACGTTCGAGTTTTTCGGTCAGCACGGAAGTACGTGCTTCCAGCAGGCGCAGCCGCACCTGCTTGTGGTGGCTGTGGATGTGCTTGATAAGTTTGGGAATGATATAGGGTGCAATGGTCGGGATTACGCCGAGGTGAAGTTCTCCTGTTTCCTGCTGGCGTTCGGTCAACACCATTTCCTTCATCTGTGCCGCGTTGAAAAGCACTACCTGCGCCTGGCGGATAATGTTTTCTCCCTGTGCTGTCGGGCGGACAGGGTGGCTGTTGCGGTCGAAAATCTGGGTGTCGAGTTCCGCTTCCAGTTTCTGAATCATTGAACTCAGTGTGCTTTGTGTCACTCCGCAGGCTTCTGCTGCGCGTACGAAATGTCGGTACTTGTCGACAGCCACGATATATTCCAGTTGTTGCAGTGTCATTGTTCGTTCGGTTTTAAAGGTTGATAATAGTGCCCGTGTGGAAAAAACGGATTTCAGGGCATTGTGCGAGCAGGCGTTTTGCCTTGTCGCTTGTGCAGTGGCCGGTATAGAATATGGTTTCTGGTGCCACTTGCTGCTTGTCGTGGAGAAATTGCCGCACTTCCTTTTTCGTTTCATCGCTGTCTACGAAATGCAGTCCGCCGACAAAGGCTTTCACTTTTTCGATTCCCGTGAAACGGCGGCAGGCTTCGATGATGTTCATCGCTCCGTGATGGGAACAGGAGGAAATGATTGTTAGACCGTCATCCGACAGAAAACAAAGGGCGTATTCGTGGTTGAAACAGTCGGTCGTTTCCCTGCCGTTTTCCGTTGCTGTCAGAAAGCGGTTGCCGTAAGGCTGTGCATAAGGATGGGCTGTGGTCTGAACGGCGGCAATTCCTTCGCAGATGTATTGGCTGCCGTCGAGATAGCGGAAGCGGCTGCTGAATTCCTTTTCAAGTTGCGGAGCAGTGCTGATTTCCCTTTTGTCGGCATGGCGCAGCGAGTAGAACCGGTGTCCGAACACATGGCGCGACAGCCATACCTCACCCCTGCACGACCGGAGATACGTTTCCAGTCCGCCGCTGTGGTCGCGGTGTCCGTGGGATACGAACGCCCAATCGGCTGATTGCAGGTCAATGCCCATTTTCTCCGCATTGTCGGAGAAGGCAGAACTTACTCCCATATCGCATAAAATCCGTGTGTTTCCCAGCTCGATTAAAAAAGATAGGCCATGTTCGGCTTCCAGTTCAGGATGGTCCTGACAGGCTGAATTGTCGATGAGAACGGAGATTTTCATAATATTATTGATTTTGTCGATACAAATATAGAAAATATCTGTTTGATTAATATAGAAACACCCTCTATATTTGCATCAGAAAACAAAAATAATAACAAATAAAAACGATAAATTATGGAAGCTACTAAAGTTTATTCAATGCCGCGTATCGGTGATGCTGCACCGGAGTTTCAAGCTGTAACAACTCAAGGTCCGATCAATTTCCCGTCTGATTATAAAGGCAAGTGGAAAATCCTCTTCAGCCACCCGGCCGATTTCACTCCTGTATGTACGTCCGAGTTCATGACATTCGGAAAAATGGCGGAAGAGTTCGAAGCGTTGAACTGCCAGCTCGTAGGTCTGTCGGTTGACGGTCTTCACAGCCACATTGCATGGCTTCGCACCATCAAGGAAAAAATTGACTGGAAAGGCTGGAAGAACGTTGAAATCAAGTTCCCGCTCGTTGTCGACATCACGATGGAAGTTGCCAACCTCTACGGTATGATTCAGCCGGGCGAAAGCAACACATCAGCCGTTCGTGCCGTGTTCTTCATCGACCCGCAGGACAAGATTCGTACTATCATGTACTACCCTCTTTCACTTGGCCGCAACTTCGACGAAATCAAGCGTGTGCTTATCGGCTTGCAGACTAACGACAACTTTGGCGTAGCGCTTCCTGCCGACTGGCGTCCGGGAGACGAAGTGATTGTTCCGCCGGCAGGTTCTTGTGGTGTGGCAAAGGACAGAATGGAAGGCGTAGAAAGCGGACTCCACTGCTATGACTGGTTCTTCTGCACGAAGCAAATCAGCAAGGAAGAGGTAGAAAGCCGCCTCGGCAAGAAATAATTCTGAAAATTTAGTCATAATTAGAAAGAGAGGTTATGCCATAATGAAACGGCATAGCCTCTCTTATTTTTTATTGGTTTACAGTTTATGGTTTATAGAAAGCCCACCCCCTTTCAATTAATGGATACGGAAAAAGAAAAGGGACCTGCGCTGGTCCCTTTCTATTGTTGATAATGTTTTCGAATTAATAGTTAGTAGCTTGAAGCTGGAAGTAAGCCTGCGGGTGAGCGCAAACCGGACATACTTGCGGAGCGTCTTTGCCGATGTGGATGTGGCCACAGTTGAGGCAATGCCAGATGCAGTCGCCGTCGCGTGAGAATACCACCTTGTCGTTGATGTTCTTCAACAGTTTGCGGTAGCGTTCTTCGTGTTCCTTTTCGATAGCAGCAACGCCTTCGAAGAGTTCAGCGATGTGGTCGAAGCCTTCTTCACGAGCTTCTTTTGCGAATGTGGCATACATGTCAGTCCATTCGTAGTTTTCGCCGGCAGCAGCGTCAGCAAGGTTGGCCATAGTGTCGGGTACTGCACCGCCATGAAGCAGCTTGAACCAGATTTTTGCGTGTTCGCGTTCGTTTCCGGCTGTTTCTTCAAAAATTTTGGCGATCTGCACATATCCGTCCTTCTTTGCTTTTGAAGCATAGTAAGTGTACTTGTTTGTTGCTTGAGATTCACCAGCATAAGCCGTCATAAGGTTGGCTTCTGTTTTTGTTCCTTTCAGTTCTTTCATAGTGTTTGAGCGATTTTTGTTTTTTTTATTCAACAAATATGGAAAAATAAAGGTTCATTGCAGAACTGCGAATGTTGTTATTTTTCTTTACTTTCGAATTGGGCTTTTACACCGTCAATGACATTGATGATATAGTCACCCAATTTTTCACTTTCACCGATGATGTCCATATAGTAGATACCCTCTTCGTACGGATAGAGCTTCTGGTTGATGTTTTCGACATTTTCGGATCGGAGTGAATTTCGGTAGTTGTTGATTTCACGCTCCTTGTTGTAAGAATTCATAAGGTCCTTTTCGTTGACAGTTTCGATGTCGCGGAGAATCAGGAGCATGTTTTCAAAGGCTTCGCTGACATACTTGAACATGGTGTCGATATTCTTGATCGCCAGTTCATGGAACGTAATGTTTGCTTCATGCTGGCGTACCATTGTGCGGGCCAGATTGTAGCAGCTGTCGGCGGTACTTTCAATTTCGCTGACGATGTTGAGCATGGCTGAAATGCGGAGCTTGCCTTCGTAGCTGAGGCGTCCGTCCACTACGCGGTTCAGGTAGTTGGCAATTTCAATTTCCATGCGGTCGGCGATTTCTTCGTATTTGCCGATACGGGAATATAGTTTGTTGAAATCTTCAGATTCAGGGTCGGTATGTGCGAGGGTCTTCACCATTCCGAACATGCGGTCGATTCGTTCGGCATAAACGATGATTTCGCGCTGAGCCTGTGTAATGTTGAGTTCCGAAGCACTGAGCATACGGCTGGAAATATACTTGAGCTGGAAGTCTTCGTCTTCCTTGTGTTTCGGTTTGATGATGATATTGGCGATTTTCACAAAGTATTTTGTAAACCATATCATAATGGTTACGTTCACCAGGTTGAAGGCTGTGTGATAGATTGACAGGCCGAAGGATACAGAGAACTGGAGACTGGCGATTTTTGAAAGAATTGTCGGGTCGCCTTTTCCGTTGATGGCAAGAGCGTAGGCTTCCGGATTTGTCGTTTCCAGATCGTTGAGGAAACGGATAAGCGCATGCGGGTCGTGCGAACCAATGGAGTGGGTAATCCATGTGTTGAGTTCAACGAAGGGATAGAAGAGAATGAGCGCCCAGATTGTACCGAAGCAGTTGAACATCAGGTGGCCGAGTGCGGCTTTCTTGGCTGCGGAATTTGCTCCGAGCGAGGCAATAATCGGGGTGATGGTTGTTCCGATATTGCTACCCAGCACCATGGCACAGGCAAGGTCGAACGAAATCCAGCCTTTGCTACACATGATGAGAATGATGGCGAAGGCAGCCGACGACGATTGGATTATCATTGTGAGGATAAGTCCGGTGAACAGGAATATCAGCACGGAACCGAATCCGAGGTTGGAGTATCCTTGAAGGAAGCTGAACACTTCCGGATTTGATTTCAAGTCAGGCACATTGGCGTTGATGAACTCAAGTCCCATGAACAGGAATGCAAAACCCATGAGGAATTCGCCCATCGACTTGTAGTGGCTTTTCTTCGAGAACATGAATGGAATGGACAAGCCGATAAGGGGCAGGACAAAGGCATCGACATTGACTTTAAATCCGAAAATCGTGATAATCCAGGAAGTGACGGTCGTACCCACGTTTGCTCCCATGATGACTGCCATAGAATCGGCGAGCGACATAAGTCCGGCATTGACGAAGCTCACCACCATAACCGTGGATGCCGATGAAGATTGTATCAACGCTGTGATAAAGATACCAGTGAAGAGTCCGGCAAAGCGGTTTTTGGTCATTGCCGACAGGATGTTGCGCATGCGGTCGCCGGCTACCTTTTGCAGCCCTTCACTCATAATTTTCATTCCGTAGAGGAATAGTCCAACCGCTCCTATGAGCGTGAGAAAATCGAAAAAAGAATATTGCATGTGACTTATTGTTTCTTAGGTTGGAAGCTTCCCCAGCTTACCAGTCCTATTGATTGTTACGATTTTGTTACAAAGATAAGGATTGATAGGTAAAAAATGAAATATATGAGTAAATAAAGCTTAAATTACAGTGGATTTTTGTGGGTGTCTACTGTGTAAAAGACAATGTTGTTAACAGAAATTTGTATAACGTGTATTTTTACATTGTTTATATGTATGAATATGGGTTGGCGTGAATATTTGTAAGTAAATTTTGCGTTTTGGTGAAAAATATAAAGAAAAAATATTGTTTTTAATAAAAGAATTGTATTTTTGCGTTGTTGTTAGTTGAAAATTGAAAGCAGCGGGTGTCCTGCTGATATAATGATTTACAGCCTGCAAGTGTGAAATTATAGGAAATTTTAGCAAAATAAAAAAGTGATTACTATGAAACTGAAAGAATTACTCCTTTGTACAATGATGGCGAGCCTTGGCAGTGTCGCTTATGCAGCGCCGGGCTCTGTAAGTATTGAAAAGTTTAAGAAACAGCCGTTGGCTTTTGCTGCCTCAAAACCGGCTGACAAAGATGGCTTTTTTGTTCAGAAAGCAGTGCAATCGCCTACGATGCTTAATACAGCTTCGTCTGATTTTCAGTTGAAGACTTCAACATGGGGATTCCTGACAAGTGTCAGCGGAGCATCTTGGCTCTATTCCCAATCGTTTACCAAAAGTGCAGAAAGCCAGTACAGCTATGCAAGTTCCGATATTGTCATTTATGATGAAAATAATGTGGAGCAATGCCGGTTGAAAGTCGAAACAGATGAGAATGAGTATGTCAATGGCATACAGCCGTTTGGAACAATTACCGAAAAGTTTTTTGACAATGACGCCTCTACTTGGGAAGTGATGGTTTACCTTCATATGGTGGACGATAATCATAATACGAAAGGTGAAATCCGTGCATATAATAACAAGGGAGAGCTGGTACGCACTTATGAGGCCAATAATGCGTTCTTCTTCGATGCCTCTGAGGGTTGGAACACTTATCAGCGTGTCCTTCTTGAAAAAATGGTGACGACGGAAGTGGACGGTGTGAGCAAGCAGGAAATTCATCTGGAAGTGTTGAAACCTGGTGGTTGGGAATCGGATGCACCGGTAACTGAGCATACGTTTGTTACAGAATTTGACCTTGTGAATTACAGCAACGGTGCATACATGAATCCTTACCGTGTTGGAGACGATATCTATTATGTGCTGTCCTACTACGAAAAACCTTATTTTGAACCCAGTGACGATATCTATTCCGATCCGATTCCGACTCCAGATAATCACTATCTGCTTGATATCTATGACAAGAATTACGAAAAGGTATCAACGATATCCGTACCGGTTCAGGCGTCCAAAGGAGCTTTGTATGGATTCCGTTCGTTTGGACTGTTTTCCAACAGCGATCTTTTGGCCGGTGACTACAGCAACGATGGAAAATTGAATGTGATTGTCTCACAGGAGGATTACGTTGTCAGTTCGGATTCTTATATCTATTCATTCGAAGTCTATGATGAAGATTCGCAAAAGGTGGCCCATATCGGTTCAAATATTGTGACATGGTATATGATGAGCGACATTGAAGGTGAATCCAAACAGGTGGCTTTGATGCAGGATGTGAATGGTGCTGAACTGATACAAATGGTTGATATACCATCTTGTGAAGTGGTTACTACTTTTTCCGGAGTTCATGACGGTGTGCTTCTCTCCACGAATGTTGACCGCTATCCGAAGGGCGACAGCTACCAATATGCATTTGGTATCGGACAGGGGTTTGCAGATGCCGACAATAATGTGATTGCCAAGATAGGCTGGTACAATAAAGACAGCTCGCTTGACCATTTTGTGGAATTCAATTTAGGACAGGACGGTGAATACTTTACTCCTTACATTACCGGGGCTGTGCTGAATCCTTATATGTTCAATACCGACGATCAGCACGAGTATATCTATATTGCAAAGATAAAGAATCAGGAAACGCTGGAAATTGAAGATAATCTTTGTATTGCCAATGAGAAAGGCGAAGTGCTTTATCAGTATGCCGGAAATGATGAAATTGGCGATTTGCGTATCTGTGTGATTTACGACGATAAGATTACTCCGAAAATGCTTGTAGGTTATTACAAGTATTATGAAAATGAATACAATATAGATTTATATACATTGCCTCTTGCTAAATTCAATGGTGGAGGTGACGGTTCTGCCGCTTCTCCGTATGTGATTTCTACTGTGGGCGATTTGCAGCAGGTGAAATATGATTTGGATGCAAACTATATTCTTGGAAATGACATTGACATGTCGGACAGTGGTTTTTCCTGGACTCCGATTGACGGCTTCATGGGTAATCTTGACGGAAAGAACCATAGCTTGAAGAATATGAAGGTCAATTCGTCGGACTATAACCTTGGTCTGTTTGGCAATGTGTTTGATGATTCCGGTTCAGGAAAGGTGAACATTAAGAATATCACATTTATTAAACCGGAGATAAATGTATCGGAAGGCGCAATGGCTGCCGGTGTGTTGTGTGGTGCTGCGAAAGGTGTAAATATTGACAATATTCATGTTTTTGATGCTGTCATCAATAGCGAAGGTGCTGGAAATACGGCAATTGGTGGTATTGCAGGTCAGTTGACATTATATTCAAAAATTTCATCCAGTTCGTTGACAAATCTGTCAATCAATGCTCCTTCATCGAAAAATGTGGGCGGTATCGTGGGTGATATGCGTACTTCTGCGGAAGTAACTGCCAGCCGTGTTAACGGAACAGTTGTCGGTGGAACGAATGTCGGTGGTATTGTCGGAACAGCCCGTCAGTCAACAATCAGCAACAGCTATGCCGATGTGGACATTGTCGGAAAGAATACGATTGGCGGTATCGTTGGTGATGCAACGAGAGGCTTGGTGACAACAAGCTATGTAAAGGGAACTGTTACGGCTAACGAGCCGAGCAGTTGGAACGGATTCTGTGTCGGTGGTGTAGCCGGTTCACTGGATTCTGACTGGTCGCAGTTGACAAATGATACAGCAGAACCTGTCATTTCAAATACTGTGGTTGCCTTGTCGGAAATCAATTTGAGTGACGTTGAGGTTGCTAAAAATACGGTTCACCGTATTGTAGGACGTTCACTTATTGATGAAGAATGGTACGAAGGCGAGACACCGGTGGCTGAAAAAGGTCTGGTAAACAATTATGCAAATGCTGCACTTGCCTTGAATGGCGTGGAAGCAGCCGGAAACACCACAGAAGGTGCTGACAAGAATTTGGCTGATATGGACAAGACGTTCTTCGAAGGTGTCGGATTTGTCTATGGCGAAGAGGTTACTGCACCGTGGAAAGGCGAAGGCATGCCGGTACTCTATTTCGAAGAAAAGGCACAGGCTATCGATTTGGATGTGAAATCTGTATCATTGGAAGAAGGCCAGACATTTGAGTTGACTGCAACAGTTTGGGGTACAGATGCTGCGGCTGTGGAATTCAGCGTTTCTGATGCAGAAGTGTTGAGCATAAGCGCACCGACGGTTGACGGCAACACGGCAGTCGTTACAGTGACTTGTCTGAAAGAAGGCACGGCTTCTGTCATTGCTTCTGTTGACGGAGTACAGGCTGTATGTACCGTTTCCGGATATTCTGGTGTTGAATCTGTGGTTGCCGATGGCATGAACATCCGCTTTGACGGCAATGCTTTGACGGCTGAAGGTGCTGAAAGAATCGAACTTTATAGCTTGCAGGGTGCTAAAATGGCGTCAGTCAAAGGCGATTATATGGAGGTTTCAGTTGGCAGCGGCCTGTATATTGCAGTGGCTACCGGTGCTGATGGAAAACGTGGCGTATTGAAGATTGTCGTAAAATAAGACTATGTGAATTTGGGAATAATCAATTGTTTTTGGGGCGTGCAGATTTGTACGCCCCTTTTTGTTTTTTTAGACAAAACTCTTTGCGATTGCTTTCCGAAATCCATAACTTTACGAAAAACAATACATCAATATTATGAGTGACACATTGCAGATATACTGTAAGAACATAGAAAGCTATGTAGATATAAAAGGCGGTGAAACGTTGTTGGAGATTTACCGCCGTCTGTCCGACAAAATAGGTATCAAGCCTATTTGTGCCCATGTGAACAACAAGACCGAGGGGCTGAGCTACCCTATTTTCATGCCCAAGATGGTAGAATATGTCGACGTCAAAAATCCGTCGGCACAGCGCATGTACGTGCGTTCGCTGTGCATGGTGCTGACGAAAGCCGTTCACGACGTTTATCCTGGCGCAAAACTCCGCATCCAGCATTCCATTTCCAAAGGATACTTTTGCGTGATTGAAAACGGCCGGAAGGATTTCAGCGTGGAGGCGGTGAAAAGCCGTATGGAGGAAATCGTGGCGGCCGACTACCCTATCTGCCGCTACATGAAACTTACCACGGATGTGATTGAAATATTCCGCCAGGCAGGCATGGACGACAAGGTGGCTCTTTTGCAGTCGAACAATGAGCTGTATGCCGTCTATCATCAGCTGGAGGACATGGTGGACAGCTATTTCGGCGACCTTGTGCCTTCAACGGGCTTCGTCAGCGTGTTCAATCTGATTCCCTATAAGGACGGCATGCTGCTGCTTCCTCCTGATTTCAAGGGCGACGCTTCGAAGCCGGTGGAAGCCATTGTGCAGGAAAAAATGTATAATGCCTTTACCGACTATATCAAGTTCAACCATATTGTCGGTGTGGGCGATGTGGCAATGCTGAACCGGGTGGTAGACAATGGCGACGTGAACATGCTGATAAATGTGGCGGAAACCCTTCATGACAAGAAAATCGGTCAGATTGCCGACGAGATTACAGAGCGATTCCGCGAAGGCGGTGCACGCGTGGTGCTGCTTGCCGGACCGTCGTCGTCGGGAAAGACTACGACGACCAAAAGGCTGTCTATCCATCTGCTTGCCAACCTTATCAAGCCGCAGATGATTTCGCTTGACGACTATTTTGTGAACCGTGAGGCTACTCCGCGTGATGAGAACGGCGACTATGACTATGAATCGCTTTACGCTCTCGATATAGAGCAGTTCAACAAGGACCTGAATGCTCTGATTGCCGGTGAAGAAGTGGCGATGCCTACATTTGATTTTGCTTCGGGACGACGTATCTATAAGGGCAATACGCTCAAACTTACCGAAAACTCCATTTTGTTGATGGAAGGCATTCACGGACTGAATCCAGAACTGACCCGGAAAATACCCGACAGCCAGAAATTCAAGGTATATGTGTCGGCGTTGACCACGTTGGTGATTGACGACCACAATTGGGTGCCGACAACTGACAACCGTCTTCTGCGCCGCATCATACGCGACTACAAGTATCGCGGAGCATCGGCTCTCGACACGATTTCCCGCTGGCCGAGTGTGCGCCGTGGCGAAGAAAAGTGGATATTCCCGTTTCAGGAGAATGCTGATGCCATGTTCAACTCCTCGCTGCTGTTTGAGTTGGGAGTCATGAAAGAGTTTGCAGAACCGATATTGAAACAGGTGCCTCACAATGTGCCGGAATATGCCGAGGCTTACAGGCTTCTCCGTTTCCTTAACTATTTCAAGGCTATCCCTGCCACTCAGATACCGTCGACAAGCCTGTTGCGGGAATTTTTGGGCGGAAGCTCCTTCTCCTATTAGTCGTTCGGAGAGGATATAAAAAATTGCTGTTAGCTGTATACTTCCCTATAATATACAGTTAACAGCAAAAGCTATACCTAAGGTATATACCCCTACGCCAGACATGACAAATGTATAAAGCTTTGTTGGATTGTCAAAATGCACAAAGCGGGTATATGCTACTATATTCGATAATGGATGAATATTCTGTTGAAAAATGCTACTAAAGTGATGAAAATATTATGCGGAATTAAATAAAGTTCAGCATTTCCTGCAGTTTCTTGAGGTAATTTCTGGAAATTTGAAGCCCCTGAACCTTGTCGAACGGCGGATATAGCTTGCATTCCTTGCCCTGAATCATTGCCAGATAGTTGACATTGATGATAATGGACTGGCTAATCTGAATGAACGAGGGTGAATAGCTCAGAATGGTTTCTGCCTTCGTTCCGCGTTTCAGGTTCAGATTGTTCTGGTCGACAAGCATGGCCGTCCATTGCTTTCTGAGGCTGTGGTGCTCGAAATAACCGATTTCTTCCAGCCGCGCCATTTTGTAGCCGGTAACCGTAGCAATGAGGAAATGGTTGCGTAAAGGATTCTCGTCAGCCTTGCGCTGCATGGCTTGCGTTTCAATGGTGATGACCGTTTTCCGGAAACGTTCGAGAATGCCGTCGAGTTCTTCCTGTTCGAACGGTTTCAGTAGATAGTCGAACGCCGATTCACGGAAGGCACTGAGAATGTACTTGCTATGCATGGAATAGAACACTACATACATCGACCAGTTAATGGAATCCTTGATGGAATTGAGAAATTCCACACCTTGGGCATCCGGCAGTTCTACGTCGAGAAATAGAATGTCAGGTCTTTGTGCGAATAACAACTGTTCTCCCTTTTCAGCATTTTTAGCTACTCCTGCAACTGTAAATAATGGATGTTTTTTAAAGCCTTTTCAAGTTGAAGGATGGCTGTTTCGTCATCGTCAATGATTAATATTTTGTAGTTTTGAAATTCCCTCATCTCTGTGCTGGTATTCGGTTGTATTTTTGCAAAATTAATTAACAGAAATGTTCGGTGCAATAGCAATTTGGCCAACTGATACTATCTGGCCGAAAAACGCAACTATTGGTTCTTATTTTTGAAAAATTGTGATTTTTATTTTCTTTCGAATCGAGTAAAATCAAAGGTTGAAGGAAAAAATATCTCCACTTTTGTACCTTCCTGACCGGTATTTTCGGGGTTAAGCTGCCCGATGTTGAAGCGGATATGTTCGGTATTCCGCCTGTTGAGCAGCATGATGGTCTGGTAGATGACCTGCATTCCCTTTCCTGTGTCGGAGGTCATCACTTTCGGCTTGTAGCCGATTCCGTTGTTGGTGATTTCCACATTTACCCCGTTGTTTCCGCTCCGGATGGAAATGTTCAGTTCCCGATGACCTTCAATGCCTCTCAGTCCGTGTTTGATGGCGTTTTCTACAGGAATCTGGATAAACATGGAAGGTATGACTACCGAATGGCTGTCGATGTCGTCGTCAATATGGCAGCGGAAAGTGAATTCGTCGTCTTTCCATTGTGCGCATTGCAGCGAAACGTAGGTCTTTACGAAATCGATTTCTTCCGACAGGCTGACGGTCATTTGTGACGAAACTTCGACGCAGCGGCGCAGAATCTTCACGAGGTTCATCATGCGGATGCGGTTAGGATCGTTTTCGTCGTATTGCGATATGACATGGTTCAGCACGTTGAAGGTGAAATGAGGCGACAGGCAGTTGCGAATGTTTTCCATACGCATTTTACCGATGTTCTCAATGTGCCGCTCTATCATTTGCTGGCGTTGGCGACGCATCAGCAGATAAATCGTAATGGCAAGTCCTCCGCACACCAGCGCAATGATGGTCCAAAGGATAATCAGCGTGTTGGAGCGGTCAATTTCCTTCTGCTGTTCGGAAATATAGTGCTGCTTGGCGATGAGAGTCGTGTCCTGCTGGTAGCGCATATAGATGTCGGCCACGCGTGTCTTTACTTGCACGTTGCGCAGGGAGTCTTCGATAAAGCGGTTTTCCGATTGCAGACGGTAGGCGTTGGAGAAGTCGCCGGCTTCGGCGTAATAGGTTTGCAGATAGCGGTTGCGGATGCGCTTCAGTTCAAACGGCAGTTGGTCATGCTTCATTTCCTGTACGACGGCTGTGGCTTTTGCCTTGTCGTTCTGTTCGATGGCAAGTGCAAGCTCCAGCGTGCGCAGATGAGCTTTGAAAATGTCGAGATTTCCTCCTGCCAGCACTTTTTTCAGCGTGTCGATGCATTCGGCTGCCTTCTTTGGCTGGTGGATGAGGGTATAGATTTCCGCCTGATTGAACAGAGGTACATAGGTGTCAATGTTTCTGTTCGGCATTTTCTGGGCGTAGCTGTAGGCCTTAATAAAATACGGAAGTGCCTTTTCGTATTCTCCCTTGAAATAATAGAGATTGCCGAAATCGTTCAGAATCACATAGCGGTCAATGTTGTGCATGCCGTCGAAATATTCCATCGACTTGTTCAGGTAGATTTCCGCCTGGTCGTAGTCGGAAATCTGCATGTAGGTCATGGCAAGCCCGTTGTAGATAAAGTCCTTCGGGATAATGTTGCCGATGGAGTCGTTCAGCATCAGGGCCTTTCGGTAGCTTTCGGCTCCTTCCACATACATGCCTTGACGCACATAGTTTTCCGCCAGGTTCAGATAGGACTGCGGAAGTTCCGACGGATTGGAATAGTCAATGGCTTTTTTCAGATAGTAGACAGCAGAGTCGCCCTGCTTGGAAAAGGAGTACCAGATGCCGTTGGCATTGGCGATGTTGTAGAATGCCTTTTTGCAATAGGCATTCGACGTGTCGCTGTTCTGCGTAAAATAGTTTTTCACATGGTTGATGTAGATGTCCATGGAGTCTGTTTGCGAGAGCATCATGTGCGCAATCAGCTTGTAGGACATCACCAGGTGGTATGTCATACTGTCGGTGTGCGTACCCAGTATGCTGTCGGCATATTGCAGGGCTGCTTCCGGGTTTTTATATATAGTGTCGTTGAATGTTTTTTCAAATTCAGCCAACGGAGTTTCTGGGAGGTCTTCGTTTTTGCTGCATCCGGAAAAGAATGCGGCAATGGTTGTTATCAATGTGAAGATGACTCCATAAATCAGTGTCTTCATGGCCGCGAAATTAGCAAAAAAGATGCAGATTTGTCTAAATTGAAATTTTTTTTTCAAAAAACCGCAGTTTTCAGAATCTTTTCAGAATCAGGTGTCAACTTTGCAATGTAAAAATTGAGTAATAACCTATAAAATTGAAAAGATATGAAAAAATTAGCAGTTCTTTTAGTAGCGATTGTAGCAGTGTTTGGAGTAGCAAAAGCCGATGACGACCGTCCTATCGTAGTCAGCAAACTTCCGGCAAAAGCTCAGACATTCCTGAAGCAGTATTTCAAGACTTCGGAAGTGGCGTTGGCAAAGGAAGACCGCGACCTGTTTAGCAGCACTTATGACGTGATTTTCACAGACGGCGGAAAAGTGGAGTTTGAGGGTAACGGCGACTGGAAAGAGGTGAAATGCAAAAATGTGCCGACAGCCATCGTTCCGAAACCAATCTACAACTTCCTGACAAAAAACTACATGAAACAGGGTGTGACGATTGTAAAGATTGAGCGTGACAAGCGCGGCTACGATGTGAAGCTCTCCAGCGGAATGGAACTTGAATTCGACACCAACTACAATCTGGTTGACATTGACGACTAACCGGATGATGCGGGAATATACAGAAAGCGGGCGATACAGCAATGTGTCGTCCGCTTGTTCTGTTTAATAGGTCTTTAGACGGATTTGGGTTTTATTTTACAGGAAACAGCTTGAATTCGGCAGCGCGCAGCTGATAGCCTTCCCACGGTGAGCCGGTGAAGGAAGATACATTCGATACGCCTACGCGGATTTTTCCGTCATCGGTCTTGATGTTTTCAATTTTCACGTGGTTCCAGCCGTAGCCTTTTCCGTCGTTTGCCTTGACGATGTTATTGACAAAGGCATCGGTCGTGTCGTTTCTTTCTACAGCTTCCTGCCAGATGTTTCCGCCTTCGTTGTTGGCACAGACCGGAATTTCAATTTTGTAGATGCTGTCGGTGGTCTGTGCGTAGATAAAGGCTCCGTTGCCGTCGCTGGCTCCTACGGCTTCCAGCGTGTAGGTGCCTGGATGCAGGTCGTAGATTTTTTCCATTTGGAATTTCATCGCGTCGTTTTCCCTGTTGTGGGCATACAGATAGCGTACGCCCGGGTCACCGTTGTAGAATTTGCCCCAGCCCACGAAATTGCCTTCGTTGTTTTCACCGGCTACAATGTTCCATTTTTGTGCCTTCAGGTAGCCCCATTCGTATTCCGGCACATAGAACCCGTTGTGGGTGTTGACGGTCCGGACGCTTTCCGCATGGGTGCGGTTGATTTGAATGAGTGTCATTGTCGTAAAAATGATGAACAGAATAAGCGCCACTGTCCAGGTGATGCCCAAAGTCCAGCTTTGGCGGCTGTTCATGGGTTGTGTCTTTCCGAAAATGCGGGCGGCAAGATGGAACGACGTGTAGATGGCAATGCTCAGTACGATAACGAGCGTGACGGCTGCAATCCAGAAGCTGACGTGCGTCGACATGGGCAGGCTGTTGAGAGTCAGCAGTATTTCAGGGTCGACATTGGCGGCCACCAGTGTGCCGAATCCTGCGATGGTGGCGTAAATGGCAATTCCGATGAAGCATACGGTGGTTATCAGTCCGAGTACGAGAAAGAGCATTATAATGCCGGCTGCAATGGCTATGCCGATTTTAAACAGCGTTACGACAAAGTTCAGCAGTGTGCCTGCAATGTTGCGTGCCTTGCTTTTTGTGGTTTCCGACGAGATGAAGGCTCCTGCCTGTTTCGTTCCGTTGATGATTTCGTCACGCAGGTTGTTCATGTTGACGGGCTTGCCCTGCATCATCAGCCGTTCTTCCGGCGTGCGGGCTTCCGGCATGATGAGCCACATCAGCAGATAGATGGGAATCATGACCCCTTTTGTGATGAGTGCAAACAGCACCATCAGAATGCGGCACAGCAGCGTGTCGAGTCCGAAAAAGGCGGCAATTCCGGATGTGACACCCGAAAGCATTTTGTCGTCGGGATTCCGGAACAGCTTCTTCCCTACTCTTTGTCCGGGTTCGGGAGCGGATGCGGTGTTTTCCTCCGGGTTTTCGTTCCATTCTTCGTCGTCCATTTCTTCCGGGTTGCCGATACGCTTGATAATGTCTTCAATATGTTCAATCGTGATGGCTTCCACGCCTTGCGCTTTCAGGTCGGCGAGAAGTTCGGCTATACGGTGTTCGATGTCGTCGGCAATTTCCGCTCCGTCTTCCTTGCGGGCGAAATACCGTTTCATATTGTTGAGATACTGGTTGAGCAGTTCGTATGCATCTTCGTCAATGGCATAGAGCGACCCCAGCAGGTTGATTGTGATGTTCTTTTTCATTTTCGGTGAATTTTGGAGTGAGTTGGGTTATTTTGATTTCAGGTGGCCTACGGTTGCGGCAAGTTCGTTCCAGGCCGCGTCGAGTCCGTCCAGGAAGTTTTCGCCCTCGGAGGTCAGCGCATAGTACTTGCGGGGAGGGCCCTGGGTGGATTCTTTCCACTCATAGCTGAGCAGACCGTCTTTTTTAAGGCGTGTCAGCAGCGGATACAGCGTACCTTCGACGACAATCAGCTGCGCTTCCTTCAGTTTGCTGATGATGTCCGAAGCGTACGACGGTTCTTTGTGGAGCAGAAGCAGGACGCAGTATTCAAGCATCCCTTTCCGCATCTGTGATTTGGCATTGTCGATGTTCATAGTTTCAGTTGTTTTAACCCAAAACGGTCATTAGACCGCCAAATCAAGTTAAGCTGTTGATTGTGTGCTTTAGTTGGCTCTTTAGTTGTCTTCGGTACTGCTGTCGGCATCTTGCTTCCTGCTTTTTCTTGATGTAGCCCGCTACATCTTCGACAAAAGCAGAAATCAATCTGCCTGACAGCAGCACGAAATCCACCATAAAGTCCAATGACCGATTTGGGTTTAATGATATCTCACCGGTATTTTTCCTTTTGATGTTGCAAATATATGTATAATGTTAGTACTATGCAATACATAGTACTATATTTTTTATAGGTTTAATTCTTTCTCATTTGTCGGAAACGTTATATGATTTGTTGAAAAACCTTCTATCTTTGTATAATTCTAATACTTACCATTATGAATGCGCAAAAATTTTTTAAACTGAACGTTTTGAGCCTGTTGGCTCTTGTGGTGATGATGGTCTCCTGTTCGAAGGAAAGTTCTGATCTGATTGGTTTTGTGCCGAAAGACGCTTATGTAGTGGCGACACTGAAGCCGATGGATTTGGCGAAAAAGGCAAATCTTGAAAAATTGGAAGTTTCCGATCCTTCACTGGCCGAACTGAAGAACCTGTTTATGGAAGATAATGGCATCGACCTCCGTCAGACTGTATTTTTCCAGTCGGGCAATGAAGGCTGCTTTGTTTTTGCCATTAATGACAAAGGGAAATTTGAAAAGACATTGGAAGGAACTCCGAAAGAAGAAATAAACGGCAAGCCGGTCTATACGGATAAGAACCTGATTGTGGCCGACGATTACGGCTGGGTTGTTGTTGAAGGCGATGTGGAAACGGTGGCCGGAAAAATCGACGGCTGGATGACGCAGACAGAAGAAAATAGCGTTCTGGCCGTGAAGGGCTTTAACGATATGATGCTGAAATCGGATGTCGACCTCTATGTGAATTTCAACGAGATTTACGAGATGGCTCCGGCAAACGAAAGAACTATGTTGGCTAATATCGCTTCCTATCAGAAGTTGAAAGATGCGAGCATGTATATCAGCCTGTCGTTTGAAAAAGAGGATGTTTTCATGAAGTTCCATGCTTTGAATGCCGAAGGCAAGAACATGCTTCCGGAACTGAACTTGGAGGATGTCGACAAGTCGGTGTTCAAATATATTGATGCAAAATCGTCAGTTGTGTTGGCACAGGCTGCCAATCAGGAAATGGTTGACTCCTATAAGGCGATGGTACAGCAGTTGGTTGGTAGTCCGTCAGAGCAACAGATGGCAAAGCTGGCACTTGACAGCTGGGACGGCTCTATCGCAATCGGTGCAACAATTACCGACCTGGACAATTACTATGCCAACAGCGGTTCTATTGTGTTTGGATTGACCGACAACGGTGAGGATAATCTTAATAACTTGTTTAAAAACGAATTGTCAGCCATGGGATTGCTGACTGAAACTGGAAAGAATACCTATACGGTAAGCAATCTTCCGCTTCCTTCATCTTTGACTTTGAAAGTTGTCGACGATATGCTGGTGGTGAACTATGGAGCTGAAGTGAAGGATTCCTACAGTGCATCGAAATTCTCCGACAAGTCGTCGGGCGTATATATCGACTGTTCTGAAGGTACGGCTTTGGCACAACTCCTGCAGAGTGCTTTGGGCAACAAGGCCGTTACTGGGTATGTCTATGGCTATATGGACGACAAGGAAGGCTCTTTGCAGATTCACGTCAACAATGCCGGCGGCGAACATGAAAATGTGATGAGCCTGTTGGTTGACCTGCTTTCGCTGGCATTATAAGCAATAAAGAGTTACATGCAGAAAATAAATCTGAACAATACGCTTCCGAAGGTTTTCGCCGGACAGCCGGGCATCCAGTCGGATGTCTGGCTGAAGGACGTGACGTTCGAGCGTGGAAAGAAATATCTTGTATCGGCGGAAAGCGGTGGCGGAAAGTCATCGCTTTGCGCTTATTTGTTTGGCTACCGTACGGATTTCAGCGGTGAGATAACGTTTGACGGCACGTCAGTCCGTCAGATTGACATTGCCCGCTGGTGTGAAATCCGCAAACGGGAGATAGCCTATCTGCCGCAGGATTTGCGGCTGTTCCCCGAACTGACGGCATGGGAGAACGTAGTGTTGAAAAACCGTCTGACCGGCTATCGTACGGAGGCGGAAATCCGCCGTTTCTTCGACAGTCTGGGCATCGGCGGCAAGACGGACAGTCTTGTTGGGAAAATGTCGATAGGTCAGCAGCAGCGTGTGGCCATTGTCAGGGCGCTCTGCCAGCCGTGTGACTTCTATCTGCTTGACGAGCCGGTGAGCCATCTGGATGCCGCCAACAACCGCGCCATTGCTCTGCTGATTGAGGAAGAGGCGCGGAAGACCGGTGCGGGAATCATTGCCACGTCGGTGGGCAACAATTTGGATATAGCAGCCGAGGAGGTGCTGAAGCTATGAAGAAATCAATTCTTTGGAAACTGCTCCGCAAGCATGTCAGCGTAGCGCAGATGGCAGGTTTTGCCGTTGCCAATATGGTCGGGCTGACCATTGTGCTGCTCGGCTTGCAGTTCTATTCCGATGTGAAGCCGGTGTTTGATGATGACGACGGCTTTCTGCGGAAGGACTATCTGGTGGTGACGAAGCGCGTGAGCGGAATTTCGTCACTGAAAAGCATGTTGGGAGGAAATACCGCAAATGCGTTTTCCGACGACGAACTGCAGCGGCTCCGTTCGCAGGAATGGGTGCGGAATATAGGTGAGTTCATGACCTCCAACTATGAGATATACGGCTCGGTGAGCCTGCCCGGTAAAGAAGTGTCGTTGCGCACGAGCTTCTTTTTTGAGGCTGTGCCCGACGAGTTTATCGACGTGAAGAGCGACGAGTGGAAGTTTGATCCCTCCCACCCCGTTGTGCCGATTATCATGTCGAAGGACTATTTGTCGCTCTATAATTTCGGCTTTGCCGCTTCACAGGGTATGCCGCAGGTGAGCGAAGGCATGATGGGTGCCGTGCCGATTATGTTGCGGCTGACGGGCAGAAACGGAAAATCGGAATTCATTCAGGGTAAGGTTGTCGGTTTTTCCAACCGTTTGAACACGATTGTCGTGCCCTATGAATTCATGCGCTGGAGCAACGAACGCTATGCTCCGGGCGTGAGCAGCCGTCCGTCGCGGCTGATTGTGGAGGTGAGCAAGCCGGGCGACATTGCCATTGAGAAATATATGAAGGCCAACGGCTACGAAATAGCCGGCGACAAGCTCAACAGCAACAAGGCGGGCTATATGCTCAATATCGTGATGAGCATTGTCATCGGCATCGGGCTTATCATCAGCCTGCTTTCGTTCTTCATTCTGATTCTGAGCATTTATCTGCTGTTGCAGAAAAACACCCGCAAATTGCAGGATTTGCTCTTGCTGGGCTATTCCCCTGCCGAGGTATCGGGACTGTATGTGCGGATGGTGGTCTATGTCAATGCGGCGGTCTATGTGCTGTCGGTGGGCGTTATGCTGGCGTTGCGTTCGCTTTATCTGCCCTATCTTGCTGCGTTGGGCATCAGCGGCTCGTCGTTGCTGCTGTCGGCAGGTGTCGGCCTGTTGATAATCGGGCTGATTTCGGCGGGTAATGTTGTGGCGATACGCCGTAAAGTGAAAGCCTTGTGGTTAGTTGAAAAATAGAAGTATTTGAACAAAAAAGAATAGTTGATTTTATGAAAAAAATTATGTTGGCGGCAGCTGCTGCCATGGTGGCATTCTCCGGAATGGCCGGAACAAAGGCGATAGCCCACCGAGGCTATTGGAAAACGGAAGGGTCGGCACAGAATAGCATCCGTGCCCTTATCAAGGCGGATTCTATCGGTTGCTACGGCTCGGAGTTTGACGTTTGGTTGTCGAAGGACGGCAAACTGGTGGTGAACCACGACCGCGTGTTCAAGGGTAAGAATATGGAAGAGTCGACTTTCGAGGAATTGACAGCCGTAAAGCTTGATAACGGAGAAAACCTTCCTTCGCTGGAAGAATACCTGAAGGTTGGTGCACAATGCAAGACAAAACTTATTCTGGAGTTGAAATCGCTGAGTTCGCCCGAGCGTGAAACGCGTGCCGTTGCACAGATTGTGAAGATGGTTGAGTCGATGGGACTTGAAAAGCGTATGGAATATATTGCCTTCTCGCTTCATGCCTGCAAGGAATTTGTCCGTCTTGCTCCTGAAGGTACTCCGGTCTACTATCTGAACGGTGAACTCTCGCCGAAGGAACTCAACGACCTGAAAATGGCAGGGCTTGACTATCATTTGGGTGTTGTGAAGGACAAGCATCCGGAATGGATTGGAGAGGCGCACGATTTGGGCATGAAGGTGAATTGCTGGACAGTCAACAATGTGGCCGATATGGTTTGGCTGGTGGAAAACAAGGTGGATTTCATCACTACCAACGAACCGGAAGCACTGCTCAAACTCCTTCGTGAAACTTACGGAGAGAAATAGACCAATCTGTTTGAGTCAAAAAAATAGAAAGCGGTTTGCGTTACCCTGATACGGGTCGGCGCAAACCGCTTGTTTTATGCTTCGGACTATCGTTATTTTACAATAGAACCGGCCACTACATTCGCTACTTTTCCGCGCAAAGGAGCCAGATTGCCTTTGTCGACAGGATGCACACGGTGTGCCAGCAGGATGATGGCTACATCATTTACCGGGTCGATGATGATTTGTGTGCCCGTGTAGCCTGTATGTCCTACCGTAAATTCCGGATGCAGCAGATTCATCGTGTTTTCGCTGTAAGATACCCAGCCGAGAGTATGGCCGATGCCCTTGGTGTCTTCCGGTTCGCGGAGCATGGCGTCGACGGTCAGTTTGCCCAATACGCGTTTTCCGTTGATTTCACCGCCGTTCAGCAGGGCTGCACAGAGCACAGCCAGGTCCTCGGCACTCGAAAATACGCCGGCGTTGCCCGAGTTGCCGAAGTTGAGCAGGCGTGCGAGCGGGTCGTGGGTTTCACCCAGCAGCACGCTTCCGTCGGCCTGTTTTTCCGTCGGAGCCACAAGCTGCATGATTTCCGTCTTTCCGAAGGCTTTCGGGCAGTAGGTGGTATGTTCCATTTCCAGCTTGTCGAAAATGTTCTTTTGTGCATAGTCGCACAGGCGTTCGCCGGTAATCCGTTGCAGGATGTTCTGCAGTGTGATGAAGTTGAGACAGCTGTAACGGTATTTGGTTGTCGGCTTGAATCCGCGTGGCATCGTGCAGATGTAGCTCATCAATGAGTCGGGATCAGCCTTTCCGTAGGTTTCAATCACCTTGTCGACCGATGCGTAGGCCGGCAGTCCGGATGTATGAGTAAGCAGGTCTATGATGCGGATATCGGTTTTTTCACCTGTTTCCGGGTCGACATACGGTTGGAAGTTGGGAATATATTGGCTCACCTTGTCGGCAAGACGGTAGCCTCCCGATTCGAGCAGGTGCATCATCGACATGGTAGTGCCCACCACTTTGCTGCATGAAGCAAGGTCGAACACCGTGTTGGTGGTCATCGGCACAGTGTCGGGATATACGCTCTTGTTGCCGTAGGCTTTCAGGTAGGCAAGTTTGTCGCCTCTTACCACGGCCAATACAGCACCCGGCATTTCGCCTTCGTCGATGGCGTCATAAATAAGTTGGTCCACTTTTTCCAATCGTTCAGCATCCATGCCGACAGATTTCGGCGATACTTTTTTAAGGCCTTTTGCTGCAGATTCAAAGCCTACTGCACACGAAAGGCACAGCAGTGCTACTGCCAAAAGTTTTCGTTTCATAATATTTTTAGGTTAATAGTAAGTTAAATGGTTAAACTGTAGCAAATGTACGACAATTTACAGAAACAACGCCAAGAAAATCCCTCTTGCAGCAAAAGAAAATTTCATAAAAAGCGTTTTCGAAGTTTAATTACTGTTGTACGATTGGCTCGATAGAACTGAATTCCTTCCAGATATTGGCTTTCTTGAACTTTTCAACGCACGACGGTTTGACTAACAGTCGTATTGAGATGAATTGTGTGTAGTCGAAAGCATTCTCATCAAGCGGTTGAGGCTCGTCTGCAAGATTGATGATTTCTTTTAATGAATTGCAACGTAGAAACGATCCGTTGCCAATTGATGTGACCGAATCAGGAATATAGACAGTTTGCAAAGCTGTACATATAAAGTATTTACAACCGATTATTACTCAATAGTTTGCAAGTAATAAGTCAGAAATATGGTCGTAACCTTTAAAGGCACGTTCTAAAGGGTGAAGATTTAACGCTTTTATTGGTTTTTAACTTATTCAGGGTATCAATACGAACGATTTCTTCTTTTTCGGTGCTGTTAGTTTCTGATATTCCACTTCTATATTGGTTCATTGTTTAGGCTAGTACAAATGTACAATAAATTCAGAATTTTAGTGCGAGTATCCAAAGTAATCTTACAGAATATTCATTAATAGTTTTGAATAGTCCATACAATAATCGTACATGTGTGGTTGTTTCAGGAACGTCTTTTGATATAAAACGGTTTATCATTTGTATCCGCTGATACTTCACTTACAATGACATTATCAAGAAAATCATAAGTATATAGAAAATAAATGCCACAAGAGTGGAGTGTTACCACAAAAAATGAGTATTTTTGTGGCAAAATTCAAATTATGGGTGCAAACAGTTCTTACAAGGCTATGTATGATATGGTGGAACAAGCAAAGGATGGAACAATCTTCATTCCTGATGATTTCGTGAGGCATGGTACTCCCGATGCAGTTCGTTCGGGATTAACTCGTTTGTGTCGTAATGGAAAGTTATACCGTTTTGCCAAAGGTATTTATTATGTGCCGATGTACGATAAGTGGGATGGGACATTACGAGAACCTTCATTGGATACCATTGCCCAAAAGATAGCTCAGAGGGATAATGCCCGTATTATACCAACCGGAGCCTACGCACTCAATAAACTTGGGCTATCCACGCAAGTTCCAGCAAATATCATCTATATAACGGACGGTTCTGCACGGCAGGTTAAATTTGGTGATGGAAAAAGCATCATATTCCGCCATAGCAACGATTTGGGTAATTTCGCTTACCAATCAAAGCTGATGCAACTGGCCGTGCTTGCCATGCGAGAAATTGGCGAGAAGTTGATAACAGAAGAGCAAAAAATAAAAATAAGGAATATGATAACAGAATATGTTTCGGAACAAGACTTCAATCATGATATTGTACTAGCTCCAACATGGGTTAAAATGATATTGCAACGATGAAATTTATTGATTTGTCAAAAGAAGACCGCACGGATGTGCTTGATCGTGTTTCCTCTGAACTGAACATACGGCAACGAGAAGTAATAGAAAAGGATTGGTGGGTAACAGCTGTCCTTAGAGCCATGTTCTGTCTTCCATACGCTCAACATTTGTCATTTAAGGGAGGTACATCGTTGAGCAAGTGTTGGCATTTGATTGATCGCTTTTCTGAAGATATAGACATCGCCATTGATAGGGAATATCTGGGTTTCAGCGGTACTTTGTCTAAAACGCAAATCAGCGATAAGTTGCGTCGTGCTACCTGTTCTTTCGTAAGAGAAACCATGCAACACGACATAGCCGAACAGTTGCACAAAGACGGTATCGCAAAAGACAACTTTCAGGTAAATGTGGATATTACACCTATCTCTACCACTGATCCCGAAACCATAAACATCAACTATGATTCCGTCTTGATATTCTCTATTGAAGAAGAGGGTGGTCTGTATGTTCTACCCAAAGTAAAAGTAGAAGTAAGTGGTAGGTCAATGAGTGAGCCTGTTAGCGAAGTGGCTCTTGACTCAATGATTGACCAAATTTATCCCAAAGCACCTTTTGCAGAACCAAAGTTCAATGTTCGAGCAGTTCTTCCCGAACGCACATTTCTTGAAAAGGTGTTTTTGCTTCATGAAGAGTTTGCCAAACCAAAAGAATTGATTAGAGTAGAACGCATGTCACGGCATATGTACGATATCGGTCAAATGCTAAAAACACCTATATTGGAAAAAATTATTCATGATAAACAGCTCTACCGTCAAGTGGTCGAACATCGTCGCACATTCATTGGCTTGCGTGGTTTTGACTATGATACACTTTATCCTGACACGCTAAATATCATTCCTCCTGCACCAGTCATGGAACAGTGGAAAGCTGATTATGAGAATATGCGTTTACACATGATATATGGAGAATCTATTTCGTTTGAAGAATTGGTAGAACATCTCAGAGAATTGAATGATAAAATAAATAGCAACATTAAATAAATTTAATAGCATATGATATATATATCTTCAAAACGTCAAAAATTAGAAAATATTCAGAAAAAATATCCCAACGCTATCATATGCGATGTTACTAGTACATCTAATAATGGGCTTGTGAAATTAAGTCCATTTTACCCACATGGTAATATTCCTGTACCATTTTCATCCAAGTATACTAGTTGTTCGGTTGAAGGCATTTGGCAAGGACTAAAAGTTTTTGAAAATGAAGATATTGATATCAGCTTATTCTCAAAAACTTCAATGAAGAACTTAAAACGCACATGTAAAAAACATGGTTCTATTATAGGTCATAGGAAAGGTGTTGATGGAGAAGAAATATTAGATTACATTTCTGCAAAGCATTCTATATACATACCAGCATATAAATGGGTATTAGATAATGCTGTCAGTCACATCGTGAAAAAAATGCGCATAGCGTGTCAAAAGCATGATTTGGTTTTGTTAGATTACAATACGTCGGAGGATATTGATTCTCCAACAAAGCCTCTTTCACATGCTTATTTAATTAAAGCGTATATACTCGGACTTTATCCTTTTACTGGAGAAGTGTCAACCATTAAAAGACTTGAATAATGAGCTTGTTACTAGTTGGTACACAATGGGAGATACAATATGATCTTCCTTATAGCGACCCTATTATATTTAAATTTATAGATGATTCGTCAGTAAGGACAAATTCAGGAACTAAATTCAATTGGAGATACTTATCAGCTCATAAAATAGAAATATATATTCAAGACTATGTTTCATTAGTTGGTAATATTGTCAATGAAACTTTAATAGGCGGTGTCGCATATAGCGATTATAGTGGATTGGATTGGGAATGGACATGTAAACGTTTCGTACCTAATCCAGAACCTATAGTTGGTCATATAAACAAATCAGAACTTATTAATGGTAAATGGGCAATTTTTAATTCTATAGAGTTAGCAAATAATGAAATAACATTTGAAGAAAATGGTATTTTATCATCTAATTTATATGGAACAGGGACTTGGACTATAAAAAATGATGAATTGATAATTAGTACAGCCCAAAAATTTATTATATATAGGTTCCAAATATTAGATAATGAATGGTGTGGAAAAGCGCGTAATGAGATGGGGTATGAATGGAAAGCTGATTTCAAACATACATTCATAATACCATTAAAGCAGACAACACAATATTCTGAAAGAGATTTGTGGTATCTATATAATCAACGTAAACGGGATTGTGATTTGATTAGTAAATATTTAAAAGAAATTGGAATTACATGTTTTTATCATTTTACTGATAGATCGAATATTGATTCTATAAAATTTAATGGAGGCTTATTTTCATGGTATTACTGTATGGAAAATAATATTTCAATCACTAAGCCAGGAGGAGATCAAGTGTCTCGTAATGGTGATATAAAATATAATCTACAAGATTATGTTCGTCTTAGTTTCTGTAAGAAACATCCTATGCAATATATTTGTGTAAAAGATGGACGTATACAGCATCCCGTGATATTGGAAATATCAATTGAAGTAGCAGAATTAGAAACGACTTTATTTTCTGACATAAATGCAGTTGATAAAAATCATAAGATTGGAGGTGATCTCTCGTTTCTTAGAAAAATTAATCATAGTTTATTTAGTAAAGACTATCGTGATTTATCTATTTCTGAGAAAAAGGAATTTCAAGCGGAAGTGCTAATAAAAACATGGATACCAATCAAATTTATTAAAAATATTTAAATATAAATCTTGAAAATAAAATTCTATGGACAAAAAAGACAAGAAAGAATTTGACAATCCTTTTATTCCCATCTCAGAATTAGGAATGTCAAGTGAAGGATTTACCGTTAATGCTAATGAACTTTATGAAGCTTTGTATGAATCATATTGTGCTTGTTGTCAATCTAAAGATGCGGATAAAGCTCCATCAAGTGAAAATGATTTTGGAAAAGATAAACCTTTAACAAGCCATCAAATGGCTACTGTGGGGCGTGCAGGTCAATTTATGTGGTATGCCCTAACATCTGTTTTTGATGAAAATATTCATGTAATGGATGATTTTAAGCTTATGCACAATAAACATCATGTAGATGCGGCTTGTGATATTTTAGAAAGTCCATCTAATAATCTCCAGTATGCAATTAATAATGATGCCCAGCTTGCTAGTATGTTCCATGAGCCTATCGTAATTAACATTACAGAATACAATAACTATTATGGAAACAATTATGGGGCTTACGGGAACTACTATAACTATCTGCAGCATATGTCTAATTTCTTTACAGGTTCGTTTGCTGTAGAAGATGTTTTTACACATATAACAAGAAACGATGGAACGAAAGTTATTCGAATAGATCCTTCCAAGGTAAAAGGTAAGGATGTCGTTATACCCCAAATTATAGCAACTCGTCAAACGATAGAACTATTTAAAAAAATCGCAATGTTTGTATGTAAAAATGGAGCGAAATCAGCCATTGGTTTATTCATAACTAGAATAAAGCCTACAATGGATGGTCGAGAACCGCAAAAAGTTGATGATAAATATGCTATTCAACCACTAGGACCTCGTTTTTTAGGAGGATTAGGAATCCCCGTTGTATAAATCAGTTTTTTAATTTGCCTTGGGGGTAGTTCTTAACTCCAAGGCAAAAACATATTCCATTCTCTCATATTAATAGGGGGGCTAAATCCTCCTCGTTTGCTATTGCATAGTAAAAACCTTTTGTTTTAGAATAGTCATTTTTCAAATTCATTTTTTTAACCTATTATATTGTTGAAATTGATGTAATATTTCGCCATGTTCTCTCATTGATTATCTTCTCATCGAAAATCCTCTTTTCTGCTGCCGGTCATAATTTCCTTCCACCACATTGTCAACCTCCCGTCTGGCTTTGATTTGCTCCCGGTTGTCAAATTCCCCCTTTTGCCTAGCTGTGAAATACAGAAAATCCCCTGCCGCCTGATGTGATTGTCTGTCATCCCCGAACAGGTTAAGGGCACTCTTGATGTCAGATACCTGTTCCGTATCAAAACGTGGCTTGTAATAATCACGGGCGAAACGGATGACACTGTGTACCGCCTTGCGGAAGATGTCGCTCGTTTTGAGCAGCAGGAAACTGAGACAGCCGATAATATGGCCTTGCCATGCAATCCGGTTCTTGAGTCTTGCTGTTTCCTGTGCATGTTCCGTTTCCTTGCGGTTCAGTTCGGACCGGTGTTTGGCCTCCAGTTGCAT
>OOIG01000517.1_pt1 | contig 33029 bp, 33 predicted proteins | sample 1692091 | NCBI WGS metagenome assembly OOIG01 (sample SAMN06348188, study PRJEB24527) | human gut metagenome | biome: human gut; feature: ankylosing spondylitis patient; material: feces | host: Homo sapiens | place: China | collected 2015-10 | reverse complement strand
ATTATGCCAATAAAAACGAAGCCGACCTCAAAAAAATCTTTTGGGTCGGCCTCTTCTTTTTTGCTTTCTTTTTTATCGGAGGCCGAATCTTGAACACTTTTTTTCTGTAACTTTGCACCGCTAAAAAAGGGACTGTTCCCCAAAAGAAAGATTTGTTTTAGTTACTGCCGTATGATGGAAAAAGGAATTGAAACCACCGACAAACGTTCGCTCCGCAAGAAACTGGCAAAACTTGCGCTGCCTATCTTTATAGAAACGCTCCTGATTATGATGCTGGGAGCCGTCGACACCGTAATGCTTTCGCAGCACAGCGACGAAAGTGTGGCTGCCGTAGGAGTCGTCAACCAAATCGTAATGCTCTGTTTTCTGATTTTTGAAGTCATCAACCTGGGAACATCTGTGCTTTGTTCGCAATATATCGGAGCGGGCATGAAAAAACGCATGGTGACAGTGGTAGGAATTTCGCTCATCGTAAACCTTGTAGTAGGACTGGCAGTCAGCGCCTTCCTGTTTCTCGATGCTCGTACCATTCTCGGCTGGATGGGTCTCAACGAACAGCTTATGCCTGACGGTCTCGCCTATATGCGCATTGTCGGTGCATTTGCCTTTTTTCAAGCCATTTCGCTCACCGCTTCCGCTACGCTACGTGCCGCCAACAAGGCTGTCTACCCGATGGCAGTTACGCTCGTTGTCAACATCATGAACATCATCGGTAACTACTCGCTGATTTTCGGTAAATTAGGACTGCCGGCATTGGGAGTGGAAGGAGCCGCCATCTCTACAGCACTCAGCCGCGGAGTGGCGATGATTATCCTGCTGACCATCATGCACCGCCGACTGATTCCAAGCTTCCCGCTCTCCTATTTCCGCCCGTTCCCGTGGCACGAATTCCGCAACCTGATGAAAATCGGTCTGCCTTCGGCAGGAGAACAGATTTCCTACAATTCCTCGCAGCTCATCATCACCTATTTCATCAATATGCTAGGTGTAGAAGCACTGGCTACGCGAACCTACTGCGTGAACATCATCATGTTCGTATTTCTGTTCAGTATTGCCATTGCCCAAGGTGGAGCCATCTGTATCGGCCACCTCGTCGGCGAAGGGAAAAAACATGCGGCATACATTCTCGGCAACTATGTGATGAAAAAAGCGGTCAGCATCACGCTGCTGCTGTCCGTATGCATAGCCATCAGCGGACCGTATATTGTCAACCTGTTGACCGACAATCCGACTATCATCAGTCTATGCACCACTATTCTATGGATTGATGTAGTACTTGAAATTGGCCGTCCAATCAACATCTACGCCACCAATGCCCTGCGTGCCGCCGGCGATGTCAATTTCCCGTTCATTATCGGTGTCATTGTCATGTGGAGTGTAGCCGTGGCTTTCGGCTATGTGCTGGGCATCACGCTCGGACTCGGTATCATCGGTATGTGGTGGGCATTTGTGCTCGACGAGAATATCCGCGGCATTCTGTTTACCATCCGCTGGCGAAGCAAAAAATGGCAGACAAAAGGATTTGTCAACAACTAAAAACAACGAGCCGCCGCAACGTCATTCCAGACATTGCGGCGGCATGTTTTATGTATCATACTGCTACCGTAGCGTAACAAGATATTCTCTCAACGCTTTGCCCCCGTCAATCGAAGCAATGCCTTCTTCATAGACAGTCGGATGCAAAGGTTGCAGGTTTTTCAGCGTTTCCAATACGCAATAGTCGCCGGCTAGACCACAGACAATGACTTCACCGTTTTTGGGGAACGTACAGCTATCCGTAGCCGTATGAGCCACTATCCCGTCTGCGGTTTCTTCCAGACGAGAAAACGCACCGTATTCCTCTTCTTCATCCCGTTCACCCTTACGAACCACCTGATACGGCATGCCGCGACGTTCTACGACTGCCAACATATCGGGATGGATTTCCGACCCACGCTCGCCCTGAACGCAATGCACCGGCCACGGACCTCCGTTTTCACGAAACGAGCAGTGACGGCGTGAATGCCAGTCGACCGTAAACACCACCTTGTCGAAACTTTCCGTTTCAAGCAAACGCAGCACCCCTTCGGCCGCCTTATCCGCACCCGGCACCTGCAACGGCGCCCCTTCTTCGTAAAAATCACGTTGAAAATCAACGATTACCAAAGTCTTAGTCATTGTATAAAATTTAATGCGAACTGCCCTTTATTTTACTACGACAGTTTTCATATCTTCTATGCATTTATCAATGCTCTAAGATACAACAAAATATTTTAATGGGTGTAGATTGGAAGGATTATAATTCTTTTTTGGATGTTTTTCCTTCTACAAAGCGGCGGGAAAGCCATTTGCGGATCGGCTCGTCGTAGAATTTCAGGCAGAGCCATGCACACACCACAAATCCGATAAACAATATTACAGCTACCTGCCAAACCTGAGAAAACGCCAGTCCGTTTGTCCATACCCAGGAATAGAACAGATAAAGCACCGGATAATGTATCAGATAAACGGGATAGGAAATGTCGCCCATAAACTTGCAGATACGCGATGTGTAGCGGTCTGTAGCCTTTCCCGATGCACCGATATGCACCAACAGCGGGAAGATGACAATGACACAGACGGCATCATAGATTCCGTTCGTAAGTTTAGTACCGACATAAGGGACGGAAAGAAGAGCTATCACTGCCAGTGAGCATACCCAAAACGCACCTCGCACAGGACGGGGCTTGAAATTACGCGACATCAGCAAACCGACAGAAAAAGCAAACAGCAAACGGAGAAAACCACCCGGCAGATTGTTGCCCGACAATGTCCACCCTACTCCCAAATGTCCGAAACCTGACATATCGGTCACGGCAAAGGCAGCCAACAATGCTCCTGCCACCACTACCAGCACGCGCATGGCCGGAGTGGACAGACGGCGCAAGACAAAAGCATACAGCAAATTGCCGATATACTCAAAAAACAACGACCAGCTCGGGCCATTCAGTGGAAACATCTCTCCGTTACCACGTACTTCCGGACCGCTTCCGGGCAAAGCCGGCAACAAGAACAGATGAAGCAGCAGTGCCACCATCAGCATCGACACGGCAACCGGCGAACCGTCCCACTTTTCACACCCCTGCAAACAGAATGTCAAAGTGCCTAACACTGCGCCAAGCACGACCATCGGATGCAGGCGCACCAGTCGCCGCTTGATGAAATTACCAGTTGTGAGCGTAGTTTTCCATCGGTCATCATAGGCATAGCCAACCACAAACCCCGAAAGGATAAAGAAAAAATCGACGGCAAGATAGCCATGATTGAAATTCTGGTCGAAAGGACTCGTACAGAACCCTTCGAAAATATGATACCAGATAACGACAAGCGCAGCCACTCCGCGCAGTCCGTCGAGCAGTTCGTAATGAGGTTTGGAATCGGAAAAAGCCGATGATGATTTTGCTTGCATTATACTCCTGTTTTTCGTAAATCAAGGGCAAAAATAGGCAATATCCAACGGCTAAAATTTGTCCTACATCAAAAAAGGCACGATAGGCACCTTCACTTTTGGCTACGAATACGGCTTAGTGTGGGCAAGGTAACACCCACATACGAGGCAATAAAACCCAATTGTGCACGCTGACACACTTCCGGGAACTGCTCCTGAAACTGTTCGTAGCGTTCTTTGGCGGGTAAGGTGAGCCGCTCTTTGTGCGAACGGTGCAATCGGCGGTATTCTATCTGATGAATGACCCTACCCCAGTTTGCAAGTTCAAGGTTTGTTTCAAACAGGTGGAGCAAGTCCGTCAGCAGAATCCGATAGGCCACCACATCTTCAAGCGTCTCCACAAATTCTTCGCTTTCTTTATTAAAATAAAGCTCGTCCATGCTGAACACGATACCGCCTTCAGTAGAAAATGAAGTAGTGATTTCTTCGCCATTGACCAGCCAAAACGAGCGGGTCATGCCCTGTTCCAGAAAATAGGCATACTTGCAGAACCGTCCGGCACTGACGAGTAATGTCCGCTTCGGGAAACGGCACAGTTCCACTTTTTCCAACAGCAAACGGACAGCATCGTCAGACAACGGATACTGCGAACGCATTTTTGCGATGACTGTTTTCATTGTCGACTCCTTCCCATCACCAGTCACCGGAAGCACCTCCGCCACCGGTCATACCGCCACCGAAGCTACCACCGCCCAAACCACCGAAACCGTCTCCGCCGCGACCGCCTCCAAATCCACCGATAAACGGAACGATAACAGGCGCCTCATCCTTTGGAACTACATAAGTGAGATTGGTCATGTTTCCGCAGTTACGGCATTTGAACGTTTTCACTCCACGTCCTTCACGATAAGCCGTCGACGACTGAATCAGACGGTCGGCCACCAGCATGCTCGCCTTGGCATGACACACCGGACATTCCTGGAACGGCGTGTTGCGGTTGATGAACGGGAACACATCCACTTCACCGCATTTCTTACACAGCCACACATCATAATCCACAGAATTGAGCCGTTCTTCCATATCCTGCGCAGGAGTAAGATATTTATTGTCTTCCGCTTCCGAAAGTTTGTGCATCTTTGCCTTGCAGTTGGGGCACACACGCTTCTTGTTGCGGCAACGGTAAAGCAACAGGCGCAACAGCCCGTAAGCAAAAACGCCGGCTCCCAATGAAAGGAACGTAACCACCAACAGCGGCAGGTCGAATTGCTTCAGACGGTAATAACGCTCATAGGCATCCTTCTTTGCCATCGATATCGAGGAAAACAGCACAAACAGAAATGCCAGCACTCCCAACAGAACCGCGAACTGGGAATATACCTTCCATGACATTCCCGTTTTCTTTCCCGCAGCGGCATCGTTGGCATACTTTGACTGCAACTCCTCAATGGCACCGGGAGTCGTAACAATACTGTGAATTTGAGCCACGGCGTTAATCATGCCGGTATCATAGTCACCCTTTTTGAACGATGGTGCCATTACATCGCGGATAATTCGTCCGCAAATCACGTCCGGCAGCAACCCTTCAGCTCCGTAACCCGTACGCAATACGGCTTTTCGCTGACCTTCCACAACAAGAATCAGCAAACCGTTGCTGGTGTCTTTCTTACCGATGCCCCAGTATTCAAAGAGCCGCGTGGCAAAATCGTTGATTTCAGCATCACCAATCGACCGTACGACAACCGCAACGACTTCCGCCGACGACTGTGCCCAAATATCAGCCAACTGGGCATTCAGCTGTCCGACGGCTTCCTGCGAAAGGATTCCGTCGGGATTGGTCACATACTGCGTTTTGTCGGCCACGTGCACATTTGGAATCTGCTCCACCGTATAGTCGACAGCACCTGCGGACAAACCCGCAACAAACAAGACAAGGGATACAAGAATATATCGTAGCATAAGAAATAATTTTAAAGGTTAAACAGCCGGCAGGCTCAATCCGTTGAGCTTGCGGAAAAGGTCGAGGGCATAAACGTCGGTCATGCCGGAAATATGGTCGAGCACCGACTGGATTTTGCCGTAGAGTGTCGGGCTCGCCGTGTCGTACTGGCTCGGAACACGGCTCAACAGCAATTGAGAATAGTTCTTTTCAGGATGAAGCACGGCATCGAGCAGACGGTCGAGCAGGAAAGTGATAATCTGATTACCTGCCAACTCAATGTCGACAACATCCGACGAATTGTAAATCTTGTCCCATGCCGTTTTCGAGCAACGCTGGTAGCCTTCCAGCGGTAATGAAGAAATATGGTCAATCAGACAGCCGTCGAATTCTCCCGACAAAATGGCATCCTCATTCTCAACAAACACACGGGCACATTCTCCCACCAGTTCACCGATAACGCAAGAGCGCATATAGGCCACCTTCTCATTGTTGTCGGCAATCATATCAATGACGCGCTGCATCTTCTGCTTCTTTTCATCGGGGAAGAAACTGAAAAACAGTTCCGTCACGTTGCGGCTGGTCAGAATCTTCAGTTTGTGGGCATCCTCGATGTCCATCACCTGATAACAAATATCGTCGGCCGCTTCCATCAGATAGACGAGCGGATGGCGCGCATACACCCCGGGGCGCTTTTCAATCATCCCCAACTCATCAGCCACCGTACGGAAGCATTCCGCTTCCGAAAGGAAAAAGCCGAACTTGCCCTTTTTCACGGAATCAATTGAACGGTAAGGATACTTCACGATAGCAGCAAGCGAAGAATAAGTCATCGCCAACCCACCCTCGCGACGTCCGCGAAACTGATGAGCGAGCAGACGGAAGGAATTGGCGTTGCCGTCGAAATTCACCAGGTCGCTCCATTCCTCTTCTGTGAGACGGTCCTTAATGGCAAGTCCGCGTCCTTCGGAAAAATAGGTGGCAATGGTGCGTTCTCCCGAATGTCCGAACGGAGGATTACCCAAATCATGGGCAAGACAGGCAGCACCCACGATTTCCACCATGTGCGGTAACCGCTCTTCCGCCGGAGTGCCCTTATAGCGCGGCAACAGCTGCATCGACACCTCGTTGGCCAACGAACGGCCAACACTCGACACCTCCAAACTATGCGTCAGACGGTTGTGCACAAAAATGCTACCCGGCAACGGAAACACCTGTGTCTTGTTCTGCAACCGCCGGAACGGAGATGAAAACACCAGACGGTCGAAGTCGCGCTGAAAATCGCTGCGCGACTGAATCGTACCGCTACGATAGCGTTCCATTCCCAAACGCTTATTGCAAATAAGTCGTTCCCAGCTCATCTTTTTAGCCTCGTTCATCATGTTTTTCTTTACTGATTTTACAAAGATAGTGCAAGGCGAGTGCAGAGGCCAGCGAAAACGCAGTTTTCAGCCAAGACTATGCAGAGCCGCATCCTATCTTCTACAAAGATAAAAAAAGACAAGCAGAGAATAAAACCGTCAGCCAGTTATAATTCAACAAAAACTTTGAAAAGCCAACTAATTTTTCTAAATTTGGGTAATATAAAATTCTGCTAACCAACATTTAGAAGCGATATGGCATCAGGCAATGTTTTAAGCGAATCGGAAATTAAGGCTATTATCGACCAATTGTTCGCAACAATTGGCATTCGCATGAACGTTTCTACCCCAATACCAACAGAAAAGCCGAATAATTTCAACTTCCTTTCGTACTGCAATATCATCACGCAGCAGCTCGAATTGCCCATTCGGGTAATTCCTGATTTCAGCTCCAGTTTTCAAACCTCAGGATTGACGAAAAACAACGCCAACAGCGTTTCGGAAGTCAGTGCCCAAATTTGCGTTCCGTCCGATTTACCTTGGTATGGCACACCGTCGATGGTTGGTTTTCCCATAAAAATATATGTGGGTTCTTTAGAGCATCAGACTCCCGAAAAACTGCTGACACAACTGAGTCATGAATTTTCGCACATTTACCTGCACAGCCGCAAAGACCCGCAAAAAGACAGCGAATATGCTACAGACATCTGTGCCCTTATGATGGGATTCGTACCTTTCTGGAAAAAAGGAAGAACTTCAACCCACCAAAACTATATCACGACATTCGGCTACCTAAGTGATAACGAGTACCACTATGCCGTCAACTACATCAACCAGCTTCGTGAACCGCTGTTCTATCTTCGTTTGTCACTAAAACGTAAAATTAAAGATATCCAAGAAGCGACAGGTGCCGCTCAACAGTGCCTGACACAACTGTTCGAACTCTTTGACTTCCACTACCGCCATCCCGACAGATGCAAAATAAAGAATACCGACGGCTTTCTGTTCAGCCAACTGTCGCAACCTCACTATCGAAAAGAAAAAGAAGAATTCATCGAGTCCTACAAGAAATCGGCCAATGACATTATTCACGAATTGAACAGCAACCGGGTATATTCCAAAAACTCGGAAGCCCGGTTAACGGAACTGGAGAAACGGTTGGACAATATTTTGCAAAACATCACCAGTTGCAAAAACGAGCTCGAGAAAAACGTTCAAACCATTAAGGACAATATCGACATTGAATTTTATCGGAACGATTTCATTAAGAAAAGTTCCCTTCTAACAAAAGCTCATGGTCTTCTCGAAAAAGCCATTCATGAGATTCAAGAAAAATGGAATGAACTTCAGCTCATGGCTTCATTTTTTGCAAAGAACAAAGCAAAGCATCCGACGGAAAGCCTGCCGGCTGAAATCCGACAACTGGTCAACGGTTCATTCGACAACGAATTTCAATCGTATATACGGCAATTCCGCGCCTGCCAGGAGGAACTCACCAAAAACACGGACGGTGTAGATTGGTACAACTACAGCGAAACGGCCATGGAGAAAAGCTATCAGCAGGCCACAACGATGCTGCAACACAAAGAATCCTACCTGAAACGGATTTCCGACCTTAAGAAAACAGCAAAAGACAACTTGTCGGTAACGGAACGGCTCAGCTTGTTTATCAAGAAAACGAACAAGTAAACGGCATCAGTTCCATACCATTGTAATCGTCTTGCCGACAACGGCAGGACACACCTCTTCAGTCAATTCGCAACAAATAAACAACCCACATAAACGCAACAAGGGGCGCACCGTTCGGTACGCCCCTTGCGTTGATATTGAGTTTTAATTCAAATCAGATTCGAATTATTTGCCACCCTTAGCCAACTTTTCTTTCAAAGCAGCCAATTCAGAGATGTCACCCAGAGTAGTCTTTTCGATAGTCGGAGTAACTACTGTTTCTTCGCTCTTGTTAGCTTTCTTTGCAGCTTTCTTAGCTTCTGCCTTTTCAGCTTTAGCTTCATCTTCGAAGATGCGGCTGTGAGAAAGGATGATGCGTTTTGATTCCTTGTTGAATTCGATTACCTTGAAGTTGAGTTTTTCGTCAACTTGAGCTTGAGTACCGTCTTCTTTTACAAGGTGTTTCGGAGTTGCGAAACCTTCAACGCCATAAGGCAATGCGATTACAGCACCCTTTTCTACCATTTCGATGATAGTACCTTCGTGAACGCTACCTACTGTAAATACAGTTTCGAATACATCCCAAGGATTTTCTTCCAATTGCTTGTGGCCAAGGCTCAAGCGACGGTTTTCCTTGTCGATTTCCAAAACTTGAACGTCGATGTCAGCACCGATCTGAGTGAATTCGCTCGGGTGTTTGATTTTCTTAGTCCAAGAAAGGTCAGAGATGTGGATCAAGCCGTCAACGCCTTCTTCCAATTCAACGAATACGCCGAAGTTAGTGAAGTTGCGTACTTTAGCTGAGTGCTTAGAACCAACAGGATATTTAGCTTCGATGTTTTCCCATGGGTCAGCTTTCAATTGCTTGATACCCAAAGACATCTTACGTTCCTTGCGGTCGAGAGTCAAGATAACTGCTTCTACTTCGTCGCCAACCTTCATGAAGTCCTGAGCAGAACGCAAGTGTTGTGACCAAGACATTTCAGAAACGTGGATCAAGCCTTCTACGCCCGGAGCGATTTCAACGAATGCACCGTAGTCAGCCATAACGACAACTTTACCCTTAACCTTGTCACCAACCTGCAAGTTAGCGTCAAGAGCATCCCATGGATGAGGTTGAAGTTGCTTCAAGCCGAGAGCGATACGTTTCTTTTCGTCGTCGAAGTCAAGGATAACAACGTTGAGTTTTTGATCGAGAGATACAACTTCGTTCGGATCGTTTACGCGGCCCCAAGACAAGTCTGTGATGTGGATAAGACCGTCAACACCACCGAGGTCGATGAACACACCGTAAGACGTGATGTTCTTAACTGTACCTTCAAGAACTTGACCTTTTTCGAGTTTAGCGATAATATCTTTCTTCTGTTGTTCCAATTCAGCTTCGATAAGAGCCTTGTGAGAAACAACAACGTTCTTGTATTCTTGATTGATTTTAACCACTTTGAATTCCATTGTCTTACCAACGAATACATCGTAGTCACGGATAGGCTTAACATCGATTTGAGAACCCGGCAAGAATGCTTCGATACCGAATACGTCAACAATCATACCACCCTTAGTGCGGCACTTGATGTAACCCTTAATGATTTCGTCATTTTCAAGAGCTTCGTTAACACGATCCCAGCTACGAGTTGCGCGAGCTTTCTTGTGAGAAAGAAGCAATTGACCTTTTTTGTCTTCCTGATTTTCGATGAACACTTCTACCTTGTCACCTACTTTCAAGTCAGGATTGTAACGGAATTCACTCATCGGAATGATACCGTCTGATTTGTAACCGATGTTTACTACAGCTTCACGCTTGTTCAATGCGATTACAGTACCTTCGATTACATCTTTGTCCTTGATAGTGTTCAAAGATTCATCGTAAGTCTTTTCCAACTCTTCACGAGTCTTGCCTGCTGCTACCTGTCCATGCTCGTAAGCATCCCAGTCGAAGTCAGCGATTGGTGAATTTTTTAATTCGCTCATTTAAATAAATTGTTAATACTAAAGTTAATTTAATAAGTTAGACATTATATTGCTATATAGTCGGCTGCAAAGTTACGACTTATTTTATTCTCACGCAACAACTTCGGTGCATTTTTCTGCTTTTTTATCATACTATCAGCGTTTTGCCTCTATCCGCACACAACAAGTAGAAAGCAGTACACCGTAAACCGTAAACTGTAAACCGTAAACCAATTAAATTACTCCGAACTTTCGGAGAGCATTGCTGACACCGTTGTCGTCCACCGAAGTCGTCACATAGTCGGCTTCCTGCTGCACGTCGTCAGTCGCATTGCCCATAGCCACACCGATTCCGGCCCGGCGCAACATCGGCACATCGTTGCCACCGTCGCCAAACGCCATCGTTTCACTGATGTCAATTCCCAAACGACGGGCAATAGCTTCCACTGCCGACCCCTTGTCGGCACCTTCAGCCGTAATATCGGTAAACGCCGGATACCAGCGGCTCGATACGCATTTTTCCGTATTCTTCATCACTTGCCGTTCTTCCTCGGCGGTAACAAACACCGTCATCTGCACAATGCCCTGACGAAGCATTTCTTCCATCGGAATATCGGTAGGCAAATCACTTACATTCAGCATTTTCTTAAAAGTATCGACAACGTTCCGGTCAGGGTTGCGCACCAGTAAATCGCGTGTGCCCACCACGATATACATCCAACTGCCGGCATCGGATGCTTCGGCCAGCGCACGCACATCGTGTTCACAGATCATGCGGTCGTAAACCACCGAATCACCGATATAGCAGTATGCCCCGTTCGAAGTAAGGTAGCCGTCAATCAAATGGGAAATTGCACCCAAATTATTGATTAACGCCACCGGTCGGCCGGTGGAAATGAAAATCTTCACTCCGGCAGCCTTAGCTGCTTCGAGAGCCTCAACCGTTGAAACGGGTATCTCGTGAGTATTGAAACTGACGAGCGTTCCGTCTATATCAAAAAACAAAGCTTTAATCATAGTTCTTCACATTACTTATTTGTCGCCCATCAACTTGTTCCTGTAATAGGATGTCGAAGTATAGAGTACAGCGGCAGGATTATGCCCTGTCACGCGGTCCTTCGTCACAAGAGTTGTGGCATAGGCATCGGAATATTTGTAAAACAGACTGTCGTGGCCTACGCAAAGACCGATAACCACATTCAGTTGTGTACCCGCCTGATTCAGCAAACGGGCCTGCAAAATCGGATTACACATCGCCGCTCCGATGCTTTCACACTCCTTCGGTATGCCCATCGACGATTTCGCCTTGCCGCCGGCCTTGCAGATAACGGAAAACACTTCAAAGCCGTTGTCGCGAAGGATGCGGGCAAAAATCCGCGCCTCGTTCTGCAACCCGATGCAGTTAGCTATACCAATACGGTGGTAACCCATTTTCCGGGCAAAAGTCATGATTTCCTCCACACGAGTCAGCCGGCAGTAGCCTTCGTATTCCACCTCGGCAGAAGCCACCATCACCCGATGGTTCTCGCCTTCGCCGTAACGCTCCACCGCCCATTGCCAGTCGGCATCGTCGAGTCCGGTAGTCAGACAAAATTCAGGATATGTGCGGTCCTTGTATTTACAGTTCTGCGTGCCGCAGTCCACGCAACTCAATTCTTTTTCCATAATGCTTTAGCCTGTCGGATGCGTTTATTTCAAGTAATTCTACTACGCATTTTTCACTATTCCGGCAACAAATGAAGCCACTTTCACCGAAATGCTGTATTTTTACACAAACAAATAACAGATATGACACCACAGCAAAACGAACGCTATAAACGCCATATTCTGCTGCCGGAAATCGGCGAAGCCGGACAGCAGCGCCTGCTCGACAGCCGTGTACTGATTGTCGGAGCGGGAGGACTCGGTTCGCCGGTAGCTCTCTATCTGGCAGCGGCAGGAGTCGGACACATCGGCATTGCCGATTTCGACACCGTAGACCTCTCCAATCTTCAACGGCAAATCATTCACACCACCCACGATATCGGCCGACCGAAAACCCTGTCGGCCCAGGAAAAAATCGCAGCACTGAATCCGGATGTGAAGGTGACGGCCATTCCGTCGCGTTTCGACAGCGGTAATGCCGCTGCCATGATTGCCGACTACGACATCGTGGTCGATGCCACGGATTCGCTCGACATCAAATATCTTATCAACGATACCTGCGTGAAAGCGGAAAAGCCATTCGTTCACGGAGCCATCAACCAATACACGGGCAACGTGATGACCGTTCTGCCCGGCACGGCCTGCTACCGTTGCGTGTTTCCGCAGGCACAGACACTGAAACCCAGTTCGGAGTACGGCGTGTTCGGAGCCATTGCCGGCATTGCCGGAACGCTTCAGGCCGCTGAAGTAATCAAATACCTCACCGGCACAGGCGAACTGCTCACCAACCGGCTGCTGTCGTTCGACGCGCGCACGATGCAGTTCTTCGTACTCGACACCGCACCGTCGCCCGCCTGCCCCAACCATCGTTAAGGGTTATTCCATTTCTATATCGTCGTATTTCTGGAAAAGGAAATCGTTGTAAGGGAAACGCTTCATGTGGATTTCCTTTGCCATTTCATACAGTTTGTTCTTCAGTTCGTCGATATTGATTTTCTGCTTGGCTGAAATGAAGATGCAGTTGTCGTTCATCTTCGCCATCCATGTCGACTTCAGTTCTTCCAGCGGAATATTCTCGCGTGTACGCGGAGTAAGGTCGTCCTCGTCCTTTTTCTTATAGGTAAAGGCATCCACCTTGTTGAACACCAGAATCATCGGCTTGTCGGTAGAGTCGCACACCTCCTGCAATGTCTTGTTGACCACTTCCACCTGCTCCTCAAACTGCGGATGCGAAATGTCCACCACATGCACCAGAATGTCGGCATCGCGCACCTCGTCGAGCGTCGACTTGAACGAGTCGACCAAGTGAGTAGGCAACTTGCGGATAAAGCCGATAGTGTCGGTGAGCAGGAACGGAAGGTTGTCGATAATCACCTTGCGCACGGTCGTGTCGAGCGTAGCAAAGAGCTTGTTTTCGGCAAATACGTCCGACTTGCTCAGCAGGTTCATCAAGGTTGACTTGCCCACGTTCGTATAGCCCACCAAGGCAATACGCGTCAGTTTGCCGCGGTTCTTGCGTTGGATGGATTTCTGACGGTCGATGTCCTTCAGTTCCGCCTTCAATCGGGAAATCTTGTCGAGAATGATACGGCGGTCGGTTTCAATCTGCGTTTCACCCGGACCACGCATACCGATACCGCCTCGCTGACGTTCCAAGTGTGTCCACATTCGTGTCAGTCGCGGCAACAGATACTGGTACTGCGCCAGTTCCACCTGCGTGCGGGCCGTAGCCGTCTGCGCACGTTTGGCAAAAATATCGAGAATCAGGTTGGTGCGGTCGAGAATCTTCACCTTCAGTTCGTTCTCGATGTTCTGCACCTGTTTCGACGTCAGGTCATCGTCGAAAATCACCAGTTCAATATCGTTTTCCTCTACATATTGGCGAATTTCGTCCAACTTTCCTTTACCCACAAACGTGCGGGAATTCGGATAGTCCATACGCTGAAGAAAAGTTTTCACCGTTGTCGCGCCGGCCGTTTCCGCAAGAAAAGCCAGCTCGGCAAGATACTCATTCGCCTTCGTTTCATTCTGCGTCTGTGTAATCAATCCGACCAGCACAGCACGCTCGTTTTCATATTCTATAGGTTTCTTATCAATCATACTGCAAACTTACTAAAATTCTGTAGAATAACAGAGTTAAAATCCATTTTGTTTTCCAACCAATCAATCACCCCATAAACTGTAAACTGTAAACCGTAAACTCCCCTCCCCTAACCACAACAAAAAAACCTGCGGAAACATCCAAGGATGCTCCGCAGGCTTCTGTACTGTCGTTAAACAACTGTATTATTTCTTAGTGTCAACTTTTACATAACGTTCGTTAAGGCCCTTGATAATATCGGCAGTCACATCGTCCACATCACCGACATACCAGGTAGCTGCCTTGCGGAGAATCATTGAATAGCCCTTAGCCTTTGCATATTCTGCAATATATTTGTCGACAGAGTCATTCAACTGTTGCGTGTTCATCAAAAGTTCATTTTCCACCGAGCGTTGCAGATTTGCCATATAGTTCTGGGCGTCACCCTGCATTTTCTGGAGCTTCTGCTGGTCAGCATTGAAGCTGGCTTCTGTCAAATAGCCGTTGCTCTTGTACTTACGTTCGATTTCGCCGGCAAAACGTTGGATTTCATTTGCTTTCTGACGTTGTGCCGATTCCAGTTTGCTTTGTCCGCGAAGCATTGCTTCATTCACGTCCTTTGCAAAATTGTAGCCGTTCATCAACGAGTCGCCATCGACATAAGCTATCTTCAGTGTAGTCGAAGTTCCGTTGGACGCTGCTGCCGCCGGAGCCTCAGCTTCCTTCGCTCCTTGACCTGCGCATTGAGCAAACAATACAGAGATTAAAACCAGTGTAGCTGCCTTAGCAACTCTTTTAAATTTATTCATGATTGATTAAGTTTGTTAATTATTTTCCTGCTCTTCGCGTGCACAATGTATGTTCATCTTTCTCATGGCAGGATTGTCGTGCACATGTCCGGAGGGGAACTTCCCGCCCTTCACAAAAAACACTTTCACTCCCAACAACACTACGCACAGGGCGAGTATGCCAACAGAAATAATGATTGTCCACACGTCTTTATCAAATTTGACTGCAAATATATGAAAAGGGCGGTAATTTTATCGATATACTCAAATTAAATTTGTATCTTAGAGGGCGAATTAGATTGAATTTAACAATAATTTTCAAATACTCATAACTAATTTTAAATTATAAACATCTATGACTATTACAGACCTGAAACCTGAATTGATTTGGGGCATCTTCCACGAGATCACCCAAGTGCCACGTCCTTCAAAGAAGGAAGAAAAAATCCGCGAATATTTGCTGGATTTCGCAAAGAAGCATGGCATTGAGGCTAAGACCGATGCAATCGGCAACGTGGCGATGCGCGTTCCTGCCACTCCGGGCAAGGAAAACATTCCGACTGTTGTCATGCAAAGCCATATGGACATGGTTCCGAACCAGACCAAACCGGAAACACATAATTTTGAAACTGACCCGATTATGACGGAAGTGGACGGCGAATGGCTCCACTCTGCCGGCTACAAAACTACGCTGGGTGCCGACAACGGTATCGGTATGGCAGCTTCTTTGGCAGCCCTCGTCGACAAGTCGTTCGTTCACGGTCCGCTGGAAGCCCTCTTCACAGTTGACGAAGAAACAGGCTTGACCGGTGCAAAGAATCTGGGCAAGGACATGATTACAGGCGAAACTCTGCTGAACCTCGACTCTGAAGACGACGGACAAATTTTCTTGGGTTGTGCCGGCGGTATTGACACCATCAACACATTCACTTATACCCGCGAAGCTGTTCCGGCAGGATACCAGTTCTTCAAAGTTTCAATGCTTCAGTTCAAGGGCGGTCACTCCGGTGCTGATATCCACCTCGGCCGTGCCAACACCAACAAATTGCTGGTTCGCTTCCTCAACGACTGCTACAAGGCTTACGGCAACATCGTCATTGCCGACATCAACGGCGGTGAGCTGCGCAACGTAATCCCGGGCAACGCTTATGCTGTCATCGGTATTCCGGCCGACAAGAAGGAAGACCTCCGCACACGCCTCAACCACTTCGCCGCTACTATCGAAGAAGAATACAAGGGCATCGAAGGCAACCAGATTATCAAACTCGAATCGGCTGAAACTCCAGAATACGTTATCGACGGCGACACTGCAAAACGCATCGTTCTCGCCATCCACTCTTGTCCGAATGCCGTTATTGCCATGAGCAAGAGCATCGAAGGCATGGTCAGCACTTCTACCAACCTTGCATTGATCCGCATGAACCGCGAAAAGAACGAAGTGGTTGTCACTACTTCTCAACGCAGCGAAGAGGAATCACGCAAATTCGACATCGGCAGCCAGATTGTGGCTCACTTCACATTGGCAGGTGCTAAAGTAGAACAAGGCGACGGTTATCCGGGCTGGACTCCGAACATGGATTCAAAGATTTTGAAGGTGGCTGTGAAGGCCTACGAAGACCTCTACGGCGTAACTCCTATCTGCACATCACTCCATGCCGGTTTGGAATGCGGTAACTTCTTGGTAAACAACCCGAAACTTGACATGATTTCTTTCGGTCCGACTTTGCGCGACGTTCACACTCCGAAGGAATCCATGCACATCCCGGCTGTTGAAAAATTCTGGAACCACTTGGTGAAGATTTTGGAAATGGTGGCTGAAAAATAACCGCTTTTTCCCACACACTGAATATCTGCAACCGGGAGTGTGGCCCTGCTGAGCAGGGCACCGCTTCCGGTTGTGTTATTATATAGGTATATGAAAAACATCATTCTCATCGGAACACTGGCATTGGCGGCCCTGCATACACCCGCTCTTTGCGCACAGGAACTTGAGTTTCCACATTCCTGGGTATTGCCGGGCGACTCACTGATAATCAATATTCCCGACTTTGCCGACATCTATCCACGCTCTCTCCGGCTGACCGAAGAGGACTATCAGCGTGTGGCGGAAGAAATGGGCATTGATGTAGCCACCATGAAAGCAGTGGTGGAAATTGAGGCAGGCAGCAGCCACAAGGGATTTGTAGAAAAAGGCATTCCGATTGTGAATTTCGATGCTTCCATTTTCCGCAGCCGGATGCGAAAGGCCGGGAAAAGCTATGCAAAATATTCGAAATCCATTGCCTTCCAACGCCCCAACACCCGAAAATACGGCAGTTTTGGAGCGGCACAATGGGCACGTCTGGAAAGCGCCCGACAAATTGACTGGCAAATCGCCGAAGAATCAACATTTTGGGGAATGTTTCAGATTGGAGGCTTCAACTACCAGCGTTGCGGCTGCAAGACATTGGAAGAATTTGTGGAACGGATGTGCCGGTCGGAAGCCGAACAGCTCGAACTGTTTGCGCAGTTCTGCATTAACGGCGACCTGGTGAAATACCTGAGAGAAAAAAATTGGGCACAATTTGCCTACCACTACAACGGTCCGGGTTACCGCCGGCAGAACTACCATGTACGGCTGAAAAACGCCTATCGAAAACACGCCCGATAGCAAAATTCAGGGCAAATACCGACCGAAAAACAAAAAAATTGCTTTCCACCTGCAAATTTTTCCTGTTTTATTTGCATATATCATTTTTTCATTATAATTTTGTAACGATTTCAAAAACGAAATAATCACAGAAATGACAAGAGAAGCAATAAAGAGGTTAGAAGCCCACAATATCCGGCCGTCGGCACAGCGGATTTCCATCATGGAATATCTGCTTACCCACAGAACCCACCCAACTGTGGACACTATCTACAATGATCTTGTCGAGAAAATGCCGACACTCTCCAAAACGACCATCTACAACACGCTGAAGCTGTTGGAAGAACAAAAGGCCATCATGGAGTTGACTATCGACAAAAAGACCGCCCACTACGACGGCATGACGATGCCCCATTCGCACTTCATGTGCAAGAAATGCGGAAAAATCATCGACATTCCACTTCCAGAAATGGATTGTGAACAAAAAGACTGTGATTTTGTTGTAGATGAAGCGGAGGTTTACTACCGCGGCTACTGCAAAGACTGCATGGAATCAGAAAATCAGTAGAACAAAATAATTAACAAAAATATTAACGAATTAAATCCTTAAGAATTATGGCAAAGAAATTTATCTGCACAGTTTGCGGTTATGTACATGAAGGTGATGCTGCTCCGGAAAAATGCCCACAATGCGGTGTTCCAGCAAGCAAGTTCAAAGAATTGGTTGAATCTGAAGCTCTTCAGTTTGTAACTGAACACGTTATCGGTGTAGCTAAGGGTTGCGACGATGAAATGATCAAGGACCTCAACGCACACTTCAACGGTGAATGTACAGAAGTTGGTATGTACTTGGCAATGTCTCGCCAGGCTGACCGCGAAGGCTATCCTGAAATTGCAGAAGCTTACAAACGCTACGCTTGGGAAGAAGCAGAACACGCTGCTAAGTTCGCTGAATTGCTCGGCGACATGGTTTGGGACACTAAGACAAACCTTGAAAAGCGTATGGCTGCTGAAGCAGGTGCTAATGCAGACAAGATGCGCATCGCTAAACGTGCTAAAGAATTGAATTTGGACGCTATCCACGATACAGTTCACGAAATGGCTAAGGACGAAGCTCGTCACGGACAAGGCTTCGAAGGTCTTTACAACCGTTTCTTCAAGAAATAATCGTCCTTGAAAAAACACGAAACCCCGATTGTGTCAGTCACAATCGGGGTTTTATTTTCTACGTAGCCCTGCCACAAATCAAAGACAAAGCCCAAACGCCATTATTTCAAAATGCCTTCCAACGAAAGGAGAAAGCGTTTGCGGTCGAGGCCGCAGGAGAAACCGGTCAGGCTGCCGTCAGCACCCACAACCCGATGACAGGGCACCAGTATCGGCAATGGATTTCGTCCGCAGGCTCCACCCACAGCACGCACGGCTTTCGGACGGCCAATCATGTGGGCAATCTGCCCATAGGTTCGTGTCTCACCATAGGGAATGGTCAGCAACGCCTTCCACACTTCCTGCTGAAAGAGCGTGCCTTCCGCCCGCAACGGCACCAGAGAGAAATCAGGCTGTCCGCCACGAAAATACTCGTCCAGCAAGCCACACACCTGCTCCAGCAACGGACTCCCGTCACCAACCTCACACCCCGTTGGCGGTGTAAAATCTATCGAAACGACAGCTCCGTCAGCTTCCGTTACATAAATTTTTCCTATCGGAGAATCACAACACCGGGTTTTCATTTTTTCAATCGTTGGAATTTTACAGACTCCGCCCTACTCGCATTCTGTTTTCATGTAATGGTGTGCCGCATGACATTCGTGCAACGTATGGTCGACTACCCAGTGACGGTTCGACATTTCGGAAATCACATTCATTTCATGCGAAACAAGAAGCACGGTGGCCGATTTGGCTATATCTTCCACAATACGGTAAATCTGTTCCACGAAACGGCGGTCGACATACGACAGCGGTTCGTCGAGCACCACAATTTCGGGGTCGGCAATCACAGCACGTCCCAACAGTGTACGCTGCAACTGTCCGCCGGAAAGCGTTCCGATAGGCTGACGGCGCAACTGTTCGATGCCCATTGTTTGTAATGTATTCTCAATTTTTTCCTGCACCTCCGCCGTGTAGCGTCCTCGCCAATTCTTGCGGATGCCAAACAGTCCCGAAGCCACCACTTCCTCCACCGAAATGGGAAAACGGCTGTCAATGTTGCTTTTTTGCGGCAGATAGCCGAAACGCAGGCGGTCGGTCTCCACCCCCTCGGAATAGTAGCTGACACGCCCTTCCGTCGGAACCACCAGCCGCAACAGCGTTTTCAGCAGCGTACTTTTACCGCCGCCGTTCGGACCGGTAATCGCCACGAAGTCGCCCTTGGCCACTTCCAGCGAAATATCGTCAAGCACTCTCCCGTTTCCGTAATCCATCGAGAGATGCTCACCGCGAATCAGTATGTCATTTTGTGAGTGCATCGGCAATATGGCGCATTTCTTTCTCCCAGTCATAACCGAGAGGATTGATTTCTACAAGTTTCGTTCCGAGCTGACTGTTGATGGTTTCCACCTGTGAAGTGCCGGTTTCCTTCTGATAGAGAAAAACCCGTGCGCCCCGCTTTTTCGCATAGCTCACGCGCTCTTCCAGATGCTTGATGGGCGCTTCCTTTCCGTTGTACTCCATGCTGATTTGCTCCAAGCCATAGTCATGGGCAAAATAGCTCAACGCCGGATGCCAGACTATAAAGGCAGAACCGCGCAGACTGTCCAACTGTTCGGAGAACTGCTCGTGCAGCGCCACCAGTTCCTGGTCGAAACGACGGTAGTTTTCCTTATAGTAAGCCTCGTTTTTAGGGTCAAGGGCCACAACGGCATCATACATATTCCGGGCAATCACCCGTACATTCGGCACGGATGTCCACACATGAGGGTCAGCCTCGGGGTGACCGTTATGAGAATGATGCTCGTCAACGAAAAGTTCCAGACCGTCGGAAGTGTCAAACATCTTGATAGTCGGATTGAACTGCTTCACCTTTCCCTTAATGGCCGATTCAAAACCAAGATTGCCCATAAAGAAGTAGGCCGTGCTTTTTTCCAGCAGCATCATGCTCGACATCGCCGGATCGTAGTTTTCAGGACTGCTTCCCTTGGAAAGCATGCACGTCACCTGAAACTTGTCGCCGGTAATCTTTTCCAAAAAATATTTCTGCGGCAGGATGCTCACCGTGATAGTGGCCGCTTCAACGGCCTGTCGCTTTGTACAGCCGCCTACCGTTAGTATCAGAGATAAAAGAACTGCAAAAAGGGCTACCTTTTTCATATACTCATCAATTACGATTTGATTTCTATTTTATACAAAGATAAATAATCCATTTGATTTCGGAAAAAATATTTTCCGTTCCGGCCTTTTTGCCTTACCTTTATGCTTGAATCAATATTCCGTTATTCTATGAAAATACTCCCTGCATTACTTTTAGCCACGGCAGCCTGCTGCGTTTCGGCACCGGCTGCGGAAAACAAAGCAACATTCGTCATTCTGCCCGACACGCAAACCTATTTCGAACAGTGTCCGGAGGTATTGGAATCGCAAATCGACTGGATTGTAGAAAACCATAACGACATTGATGCCGTGCTTCAAGTCGGCGACCTTACACAGGAAAACTATCCGGCAGAATGGTATCTTGCCCGCAAAATGATGGCGCGCATCGACAGCGTCGGCCTACCCCTGTCGCTCAACTTGGGCAACCATGACATCGGAAGCCGTCCGTTCCAATATTCCGACACCTATAAAACGGATGTGGCCAACCACTATTTTCCGCTCAGCGAACGTGCCGAAAAACCCTATTGGGGAGGAAATCTTCATGAAGGCCGTATAGATGCCCACTACATCAACGTGAATGCAGGCGGAGCCAACTGGAAAATCATCAGCCTGCCGTTCGGGCCGACCGACAAGGAACTGGAATGGGCCGGACAAGTTGCCGACAAATATCCCGACAGCTATATTGTGCTGAACACGCATGCCTATCTATACTGCGACAGCACGCTGATTGACGGAAAGGACTCCTGGAAACCGACCAACTACGGATATGCCAACGACTCGCTGCGCGGACGCCCCAATGACGGCGACGGCATTTGGGAAAAATTCGTATCACGCCACAAAAATGTGATTGCCGTATTCTGCGGACATATTCTTAAAACCGGAGTCGGCACCCGTGTCGGCAAAGGCGTGAACGGAAACGCGGTCTACGAAATGCTTGCCAATTTCCAACGTGGTGTGACAGGTTCCAAAATGGGCGGAGAAGGCTATCTCCGCATCGCTACGTTCCATTTCGACACGAAGGAACTGGAAGTGAAAACTTATTCGCCGTGGCTCAAACGCTACCACGAATCGCCTGCCCACAATTTTATTTTCAAAAATGTAGCATATCCCCAATACATTACACATGAATAATTACGACAACAGCCAGGTGCGCCGTCAAGACCGTCTTTTAGACGAAGAACGCGCAGAGGAACTGCTGGCAAAAGCCGAATACGGCATTCTTTCGATGGTGGAACAACGCGACGGCAAGACCGCCGGCTATGGAATTCCCATCAACTTTATATGGGACGGCGGAACGGCTGTCTACATACACTGCGCACCGGACGGACACAAATTAAAATGCCTCGACAGTTGTACCGAGGTATCGCTGACCGTTGTAGGTCACACCAACGTCGTGCCGAACAAGTTTACGACGGGATATGAAAGTATCGTCGTGAGAGGCCGCATCGAGCGCGGACTTCCTGCCGAAGAACGCCACCATGCACTGGAGCTGCTGCTCGACAAGTTTTCACCCAACGATAAGGCCATCGGACTGAAATATGCCGAAAAATCATTCTACCGTACCGAAATACTGAAGCTTCACATCCAAAGCATTTCCGGCAAGGCAAAACACGTGCAATAAAAAGTGGCGGAACTTTATTCCGCCACTCCATATACCTCACGCTTGATGCGCCTTATCTTTTCATCGTTTTCACCGTCGAACGTAATATCGCCCGCCGTCATCAGACACAAAGGAACAGGCTCGCGCCCTTCACCATAGGACGGCTGCAAATAAGGAACATTGTCCCACAAATGGAAACCGTTGCGACGATAGAATCCAATGCGGCGTACAGCCATTTCATCTTCCGGAAGTTCCACTTCCAACACCACCGGCGTACTGCCATTTTCCACCATCATACGAAGGAACGCGCCGCCTTTTCCACCGTTGCGTTTTTCCGGGGCTACGGCAAAATGCTCGAAATAGCGGAAATCGTCCCATGCCCAGTAAGTAAGGAAACCGGCAAACTCGCCGTCCTCTTCAAGAACAGACACGGAAAACGGAACACTTTTATCATCCAACAGACGGAGAAACTCTTCGAAGTCCCGACGCTCGTTCGGAGGGAAAGCGTCGAGATAAAGTTCCTTCACCTTATCAATTAAATAATTTTCACTATTAATTTCTTTAGAATTTATCATTTCTCGATTTTTCTCTTTATATTTGTTACACGAAAAAAAATATACGTATCTAAGGTAACAAAAATTTATTTAAATGGCAAATTCTCAATTAGATTCTTTAGACTACAAGATTTTGCGGATGCTGTCAATCAATGCACGGAAGCCGTATCTGGAGATTGCTCGGGAATGCAACGTTTCGGGTGCAGCAATCCACCAGCGAATTCAAAAACTAATCAACATGGGAGTGCTTACCGGTTCGGAATCACTCATCGACCCTTCCTCTGTCGGCTATGACACTTGCGCCTATATCGGATTTTTCCTCAAGGACCCTTCTCATTTCGATCAAGTGGTAGAAAAACTCAAGACTATTCCTGAAGTTGTGGAATGTCACTTCACAACCGGACAATACGACTTGTTCATCAAACTTTACGCAAAGAACAACAACCACTTGCTGAGCATCATCCACGGAAAATTGCAGAATTTAGGCCTTGCACGCACTGAATCGCTCATTTCTTTCAAAGAAGTATTCAAACGCCAAATTCCTATCATCGAGGAAAACGAAGATTAATCCATCATTAAGCCGGATTCAATATGTTCACCTATAACGATTTGTTGGCCGATGCTGTCAAATGGGCCAAGGAAGCGGGATGCGTCCAACTGGGCTATTTTAGAGGCGACAACCTCAACATTCAGGCAAAACTCAACGACAGCGACATTGTAACGGCGGCCGACAAGGCTTCGGAAGAAATCATCATTTCTGAAATCCGAAAAAAATATCCCGACCATACTATCCTCTCGGAAGAATCGGGTTTGAACAAGAACATCAGCGAATACCGCTGGGTCATCGACCCGCTCGACGGAACTACCAATTTCAGCAGCGGGCTGCCCTACTTTTCCATATCTATCGGAATCGAACACAAGGGACAAACGGTAGCAGCGGTAGTATTTGCCCCCTATTTGGGTGAACTTTTTACGGCTATTCGGGGAAACGGGGCTTATCTGAACGGAAAACGCATTCAGGTACGCCACACTGACAGCTTGAACAAGGCGGTAGTCACCACCGGATTTCCGGTTGACAAGGATACGAACCCTGACAACAATCTTGACAATGTTGCAAAAGTATTGCCTACAGTGAGAGGCTTGCGCCGGCTTGGCTCTGCAGCCATTGATATCTGCTATGTGGCAGCCGGCAATCTCGACGCCTACTGGGAAATGAACCTGCACGACTGGGATGTCTGTGCCGGACTCCTTATTGCCGAAGAGGCAGGAGCCGTTGCCGACTTTTTCCGTCATGATCGCAACGTGTCGGTCATCGTCGCAAACCCGGAACTGATGAAGCAGCTTGCACCTCTCATTACCCACAAAGACTGACACAACCGAACCCGCATACAAACGAAGTCCTGCCCTCCACAGAAAGGCAGGACTTCGCTGTTTTTATCCATAACCGGATTTCTCTACGGTTCTACTTTTTCTTTCTTGGGAGACATTACTTCAACAGAGGCAAACAACACTTTGCGGATTTGGTCAATAAAGATGCTCACGACAAAAATTCCGACAAAAAGTGCGGCGGCATACAGCAGGAACGTGCCCTGCGTTTCAGTGGCCTCCCATGTAGTCAGGAATGTTTTAATCTTTATCCAGACGTACGGCGACTTGTGCAGCAGATAAATCATGAATGCGGAAGAAGCCGTCCAATTGATGAACCGGTTGTAGAACGAAGGCATGACCGCAAACACAAGAAACAGCGACACGGAAGCAAACACTACAGCCGGAGCATTGTAGGCAAATGCCACACGGGATGTAAATACGAACGTCGAACCGAACACGAGCGCACAGCACACCAGATAGCACAGCAGGTAGAACCAGGGACGGAACTGCTTCAGCAACGGCAGGTAGCGGTTCAATGCCGCTCCCACAACATACATGAATATCATCTGCATTTCGTTATAGCCAAACGGATTGACCTTCCCGCCTTTACACCAGCCGAGATAGACATTGACAAACAGCAGTCCGGACAGGACAAGCACCCACTGACGGTCGGTAAGCGAACGCACACCGTTGAGCACCGGGCTAAGCAGATAAAGTGCCAGATACGCCGGAACAAACCAAAGGTCGGTCTTTGAATAAATCATCACTGCCTCCTGCCATGAATAAGTCGCCCCTCCCTCCATGAACAGATGGAACACATAGACAACCAGCGATGCAAAAAGACACAGCAGCGTATAGTGGAGCAAGCCTTTCCAGGATGCACGGATTCCAAAATAACCGGATATCAGCACAAAACAGTTGACACCGACAATAGCCAGCGACTCAAGGGCATTTTTCCACAACATGGACGCTGTTGGCGATTGAAGTTCTTCTGGCGTGGGCAAGCCGAAAGCCGCCCCTACAAAATGCACAGTCAGCACCATAAGCATGCTGACAATACGCAAAAGTTCAAGTGATGAATCTCGTTTTTTCATTCTTTACAGGTATTAGAACATATTTGACACCCGTTAAAAAGCCTCTCCGATACTGAACACGAAACCGCCCGTACCTTTACCGAAGCCATAGTCAATACGGCCGTTCACATTATGCTTGAGTTCGATACGCAAGCCGATACCGTAGTTCGGCAGTACATCCTTTATGTCAAAACTACTAAAAGTCGGAAAAACAGAAGCGCCTCCAACCCAAAAGGCACAACCCAGACGAGAATAAATATGTTGACGATATTCCACCTGAGCCGACAGCATATTATTGTCAATATAGCGACCGCCGTAATAACCGCGCATTCGGATACCACCGGCCCCTAATTTCTGCTTTAAAGGCCACGGAGAATCCGGGCTATTATAACAGCCATAAAAGTCGAATGCCAGCATACTGCCCTTCCACATTGGCACATAATAATTAAAAATCAAGCTGGCATTATAAAGCGTCTTTCCATAACTGCTTAAAAAATTCGGACGGATGGAACCACGCAACACCAGATTCATACCCTTTCGGGGATTTGGAATAAAGTCGCGTGTGTCGTACTGCAGCGAAACGCCGACTCCCGTAAACAGGAATTCCCGGTTCTGACCTTCCAGATAATTCCAGTTATCCATTTTCGTAATATAGCTGTACACGAAATCCAGTGCCGCGCCAACATTAAACGGACCGCGAAGCAGATAGACAAGGTCCGTGTTAAGGTCCACTTGATTACGCGTATAATTAATCATTGGATTCGTAGAACAGGCATCATACGATATACCCCAGAAATTCAACGGCGAATAGGCATATTCCAATTTATGAGAGAACCGCAGACGCCGACCGGGAAAATGAGTGTTGCCATAAGTTTGCAGCGACAACACGCCGTTTATCGTAGCGTTGGCGATAATCGTAATGTCGGACGGCTGCATGATGGAATCAGTTTTGTCCAAACGATACAGTCCGGTAACACCACCGCCAAGTCCGAAACTTCCTTCACGGGTATAGGAAGGCATTACAATAAAATTCAGGTCTATTTTTTTCTCAAACGAACGGTCGACATTTCCTCCCACAAGTCCGTCAAGATAGGACAGGAATTTGTTCTGTCGTCCAAAAAGCTCGCTGAACGGGCCTAATTTGACAGGCTGACGCAGTTCAGCCGGCACAAGACTATCGACCATTGCCGAATCCGCCGGAATGAAACGCGGCTGGGAAAAATCCTGCAACACCGAATCGGCAGCTACAGCCTTCGCCACCTGCACACTGTCGGCCACGGCATTCTCCTGCGAATGCACGCCGACTGAAAAAAACAAAACAATAAAAAACAGAACCGTCGCCTGTAATCTTTCTAATTTATTCATCAAATTCTTCTACTTTCCGCGAAACCGATACGCCACTCCTACGCTGACAGTATGAGGACGCAACGCGACAACCCGTCGGTCGGCATCCAACAAACTTGACACACTCACTTTATAGCCTGCATTCAACTGTAATCCGCAGGGGAATTCATATCCGACAAGCAAGGCAAAGCCGCTGTTCGAATCTCTGAATATCGGATAGCCGCTCGCCTCGTCAATACTGTACATATCCAATGTCTTCCCATTATAGGCAATAGTCGACTTAAAGCCGAATTCCGTAAACGGACCGCCGCCGACCGACCATTGTCCCTTTAATGGAGCTGACTGAAAATGATAAAGGAAATAAAGCGGAATCTCTCCACCGAAATACACATTGTGCCCCAATGTGGCATTCTGCTCGACGATGGAATTCTTATAATGGAGCAAGAAGTCGGCCTGTACGGAAAAATGGGAGGACACCTGAAGGTTCAGAAAACCTCCCAGCGACAAGCCGGGCCGCATGCCCGTCTCCACTTTTTCAGAACCGGTTTTAATCAGTCCGGACATATTGGCTTCCGCCTTGACTCCACACGAAACCGCAAGCTCTGCCTTTCCGTCGTCGGCACGAGCCGAAGCAACCGGCAGGACGATGCCGGCCACCATGACAAGCAGGGCGAAGACAACGCGCTTGTGCGCCATTCGTTTCTTTTCTTTCATCATTCAGACAACAAAATTACAAACATTATCAATATGTTGCAACCGACTCTCCCTTTAGCCTCTACAAAAAGCGACTTTCAGAACAGTTGGCGGAAAGGAATCGTCACTGAAGCGAACCGTCGGGATAGGCAATCACCTCTCCTGTAGCCTTCAGCGACGGACGCTGTGCATGACAGCGTTTCAGTTCAGCAGTCAGCCGTGCGGCCAATTTGGCCACTTTCTCCGGCTCACGGTCGACAAGATTGTTTTGCTCACCAATGTCTTCACGGATGTTGTAAAGACGCATTTCACGGGTTTCCCAGAAATATATCAGATGATAGTCGCCTTCGATAATGGCGGAATAGGCTCCATAGCCTTCATTGCGGTCCTGCGTTTCCCCCCACAGATTCGGGAAATGCCATACGAGTGCACGGCTACGGCGCAATTCCGGATTTTTCAGCACATCCACGAAACTGATGCCGTCGACAGTCTGCAACGTATGATAGCCCTTCACGCCTGCCATTTCCAGAATTGTCGGGAAAAAGTCCTCGATAATTACCGGCTGGTCGCATTCCGTACCGCCCTCTGTCACACCTTTCCAGTAAACCATCATCGGCTCACGCACTCCACCCAGATAGGCCGAGCCTTTACCCGCACGCGCCGGATAGTTCTGGTCGCGGTTCTGACGCCCCTGACGGCTCGCACCTCTGCCCTGACCGCCATTGTCCGACATAAAGAGTACAATCGTGTTTTCGGCCACTTCCGGACGGGCTTTGAGAAAATCAAGAATATCGCCCAGACTCTTATCCATTCCCTCGACCAACGCCGCATAGCGGGCCTCTTTTTCGTTCAGCGGTTCGCCGAGCTGTTTGTCGGGCACGTTCCTGTAATTGGGCGTAAAACGCTCGTCGGAATCATAAGGAGCATGCACGGCATAGTGCGACATATAAAGATAGAAGGGCTTGCCTTCGGATATAGGCTTCTTGATGGCATCGAGAGCCTCGAGCGTAAGAGCTTCCGACAGGAAAATGTCCTGTCCGTGATATTTCTCCAGACCTTCAACCGCAAAACGGGTTCCCGCGCCAAAGTTCTTCGCACCCAGATAACTGCCCGGTCCTCCGTTGGCAGCACCGGCAATATTTACGTCGAATCCCATATTCAACGGATTCTCGCCGGGAGTGGTGCGCGCCCCGAAATGCGCCTTTCCGCAATGGATAGTATAGTATCCGTTTCCGCGAAGCAACTGAGGCAAAGTCGTTGCCGGTGTCGTGTTCCGCGTATTGTGTTCCGAACGGACCGTATCCGGCTGAATGCCGTTGAAACTCCAGTCGGGCACTTGCAGAGTCTGGCTTTTCGCATCCGTCGGACTTCCATATTCCAGTGTCCAGTTGGTAACACGGTGTCGGGCAGCATTCATGCCCGTCATCAGGCTGCACCGTGTCGGTGACGATATGGCACAGGCATAAGCCTGAGTAAACTTCACACCCATTTTAGCCAGGCGTTCCATGTTGGGTGTATGGAAACGCTGGTTAAGTGCCGTCGGTTCATTGTTGTAGAACGGCACGGAAGTGTCCTGCCAGCCCATATCATCCACCAGAAACATAATTATATTGGGCCGTGTCTGAGCAGTAACGGCCAGCGGCATTGTCAGTCCCGCCGCAAGAAACAGTTTTGTAGTTAGATTTGTAGTTTTCATTGATACATTTATTGATACATGAAGGCTCATTCGCTTACGGACCGGCTGTTCCGATCCATACGCTATATTCCACAAAGTTACTAATTACCAATGAAAAAAGGAAGCGGAGCAGCATCAAATTGACACCGCTCCGCCATTATATATTGCTGACAGATATAAATCAGATTTTCTGCAAAGCCTGTTCAAGGTCGGCAATAATGTCGTCCACGTCCTCAATTCCGACCGAAAGACGAATCAAGTCAGGTGCTACGCCTGCTTCCACCAACTGCTCGTCGGTCAACTGACGGTGCGTATGGCTGGCCGGATGAAGCACACAGGTACGGGCATCGGCAACGTGGGTCACAATGCAGATGAAACGGAAGTTGTCCATCAGTTTGGCCGCATCCTCACGCGTTCCTTTCACACCGAACGAAAGTACGCCACACGAACCGTTCGGCATATATTTCTGTGCCAGTTCGTGATACTTGTCACCCTCAAGTCCGCAATAGCGCACCCAAGCCACTTTCGGATGAGCCTGAAGATATTCCGCCACCTTCTGCGCGTTGGCACAATGCTGCTTCATGCGCAAATGAAGCGTTTCCAGTCCGACATTCAAAAGGAAAGCATTTTGCGGCGACTGAATGGAACCGAGGTCACGCATCAGTTGTGCCGTAGCTTTCGTCAGATAAGCCACATTGCCAAACTTCTTGGTATAGGTCAGTCCGTGATATGACGCGTCGGGAGTTGTCAAGCCGGGGAATTTTTCGGCATGGGCTTCCCAGTCGAATTTACCGCCGTCAACAATCACACCGCCCACACAAAGAGCATGACCGTCCATATATTTTGTTGTAGAATGTACAACGATATCAGCACCCCATTCCAGCGGACGGCAGTTGATTGGAGTGGCAAACGTGTTGTCTACAATCAAAGGCACACCATGGCTGTGGGCAATGCGCGCAAACTTTTCAATGTCGAGCACGTTCATACCCGGATTGGCAATCGTTTCACCAAAGAGCAGCTTCGTGTTCGGACGGAAAGCCTTCGAAATTTCTTCCTCCGAAGCATCGGGATCGACAAACGTACATTCAATCCCCAACTTCTTCATCGTTACAGCGAAAAGATTGAAAGTTCCGCCGTAGATAGACGACGATGACACCAGATGGTCGCCGGCCTCACAGATATTGAACACGGCATAGAAGTTGGCCGCTTGTCCGGACGAGGTCAGCATCGCGCCTGCACCACCCTCCAATGCGGCAATTTTAGCGGCAACGGCATCGTTCGTCGGATTCTGAAGACGCGTATAGAAATAGCCGGATTCTTCAAGGTCGAACAGACGTGCCATTTGCTCAGTCGTATCATACTTGAATGTTGTACTCTGGTAGATAGGCAGTACGCGCGGCTCGCCGTTTTTCGGCTGCCACCCTCCCTGCACGCAAATGGTCGCTTCTTTCAATTTTTTCTCCATATGATTGCAATTTTTTAAAATATCCGCCAAAGATATAGCGGATTGTTCAAAATTCAAAAAGAATTAAATCAATTTCACATTTCAAGTTTTACACATTCCGCGAAGTTTAAGTGAAAAAGAAACGGACTTTTCACAAAAAAGCATATCTTTGTTGCGGCATGGCATAAATTACCGGAAAAACCTGACATTTCTGCAATTGCCCCTTTTTGCTGTTTATTTATTACAACCTGATATGTTTAACCCGACAAAGAAATCTGTTTTCGCCCTTTTGGGCACATTACTCCTGCTGACAGCCTGCAACAGTCAATCCGACAAACAGGCACAACATCCTACCTCCAACCGCACGAACGACACGGTTCAAGTGGAAATTCCGGAATGGCTATTGGGAACTTGGTCCGGAAAATTTGATGTTGACACACAAAACTCCGACTACGAGATTCTCATCTCACTTCTCATCGACGCTTCCGGTACAGTCATCCAAACAAGTTCGGACAACAGCTCTCCCGTGGAAATGCTCATGGGACAATGTACGGACATCGACAACCGCCTGATGACGGTACAGTTTGACAATGATACGGAAAAAACAGAATATCTGCTCGACTACAAGAACAAACGGATAGCAATCGGCAATAACACCTGGCTCAACAAGAACAATGAATAGACTACTCCTACTGTTTACCTTGCTGCTGGCTTCCATATTGCCGGCAGCGGCACAGCGCACCGTCTCGATTTGTATGGTGGGCGACTAACCAATATAAAATATAATACATCTATAAATCAATATGTTATAATGCAATTTATGATAATAAGCAACAAAAACGAAACAATAATATAATTTATTTGTTTGCTGTCGTAAAATGCAATATTCCTTCGTCATGGAATGTGGAGTCATGACTTCAATATAAAATACCACCCATACATTATACAGGTGGCATCCTTATTATTTATTCAATTATGGAAAGAAGTAAATCTTTAGTATCTACTTCTAGACATTTGGCAATAAGAACTAAATCATCCAAACTCGGCTGAGTTGTGTTGGTACACCATTTGGATATTGTTGCTTCATTTTTACCTAATTGAGCTGCGAGCCAACGGTTAGTCCGTTTCTTTTCAGCTAACACTACTTTAAGTCTATTGATTTCTTTTTTCATTTGTTTCTATAGAACGGCTCCAATGTAAAAATTATGCATATGGTTTCTCATGTTACTTTTACAAGCTTAATTTTTCTCTTATGGTACCAGGTATTGCTTTTTTATTAACCAAAATATCAGTGGTTTTGTATCTAACATAAGATTTACTAACATACCAGATGCCATTATATGGACCTGCGTTACCCCATGAGTTTTTAACCATGTAGTATTCTGTACCATTTTGATCTTTTGCTTTACCAAATATGTGCATTCCGTGATCATCGGTTGTTGAGTAATCATCAAACCCTTCTTGACGGAGTTCTTGAGTAATCTCTAATTCATGGCATGGCGTTTGAGCATATATAGGTTTTTCATTAACTTCAGATTTTCCTACCCAACGTACCTCATCACTACCTTGAATTATTTGGGGTACATCAGGAACTACTGCAATACCAGCTCCTGTAAAACCATTTTCACTAATATCGCTTGCCCAAGCAACAGTATATCCATTGTCTATAGCATTATCTATAATAGCAATCATATCATCCAATGGCACATTATAGGCTGTTCGTCCTCTCCAATTATCAGGGAATTCAATAACCATTGTCTTATAGAATGGATGGTGCATCCATGAGGAAATATCAACATAATCATTCAAATCAATGCCTAATGACTCCATATATGACTTGGGTGTATATTCCTTTTCATTGACGAAGAAAGTTGCAGGAATTTTACCTAGATAAGCTGCTGTCATATCTCTAAAGCCTGTCTTCCATGCTTTTGAAAGTTTATGATTTGGATTTTTAATTAGTACGGATACAATACTTTTTAAGATCTCATCCATTTCAAAGTGCATATGCTGTTTTGTTCCATAGTTCAAACCTTTCATTTCACTTTCTGGAACAATTCCATATGTTTCCAACACAGCAAGAACATCACTGAAAGAACTGCCAGGCCCAAAATTTAAGTGTCCGTGCATCCTCACATATTTCAATGCTTTGTCATAATAAGCGTTTGAAACAACAAACATTTCACTTAAGTCGCATTCTTCTCCTGTCGCTCTCATAATTTCAGATTCAAAGAAAGAAATCCCACTAAAGCACCAACAAGTACCACTTGACGCTTGATTCTTTACAGAGGTAATTGGATTCTCAATAATCGTTTCGAATTTGTATGGCTCAATCTTTGTCTCTTTACTCTTTTTCTGAGCAAAAGATGGTATTGAATATAAAACCAATATAAGCCCTATATATATACTATTTCTCATAATAATTCTCTATATCGAGGGTGTGTCGAAACTCCTTTTTTGAAGAAATTACCCCTGTTACAACTATCTGTGGAAGGGGTAGATTTTTCTATCTG
>OOIG01000513.1_pt1 | contig 33107 bp, 24 predicted proteins | sample 1692091 | NCBI WGS metagenome assembly OOIG01 (sample SAMN06348188, study PRJEB24527) | human gut metagenome | biome: human gut; feature: ankylosing spondylitis patient; material: feces | host: Homo sapiens | place: China | collected 2015-10 | reverse complement strand
TTTTTTGTTTTACAAGTAAATTAATAACGGGACTTGAAGGCGACCGTTAAGAAAACAGTCCGGTGGACTGTTTTTAGGGAGAGCGTTGATGATATTTATAAATTTAACAAGCCGTGTCAAACGAGGCAGAAAGTGTACTTATTTTTTTCACTCCGTCACTCGCACCATAAAAACAGATTAGCTTTTTGTTAATCTGTTTTTTTGTTTTACAAGTAAATTAATAACGGGACTTGAAGGCGACCGTTAAGAAAAGGAGCTGTAAAAAACAGCCCAAATAAAAAATGACTGCATTCTAACCGAAAGGTAAGAATGCAGTCGTTTTTGTGATATAATTTACTATCAATGAAAAACCACATCAACAAGGTGCATTATACACCGTATCAATTAAAATTACCACCGGATATTGAAAAAATAATAGAAATTTCTGATCCGGTATATACATTTAACGAGGTTTTTCATCATATTGCTCTAAATAAACACCTTGCTGTTAAGGAAAGTAGGATATGTCGCATATCTACATAGACGGAACAAAGATAACTGCCAATGCAAATAAGGGTAACGACCAATTATTGACCGGATACAACATTCAGCAATGCAAGCAAAAAAATCACCGAGACTCACTTTTTCGTGAATCTCGGCTTTTTAATATGCTGTTTCTTTACAGCACCTTTTGTGGAGCGGATGATGGGAATCGAACCCACACGATCAGCTTGGAAGGCTGAAGTTCTACCACTAAACTACATCCGCTTATCTCTGCAACAAATAGTATTATATCATTACAGATAATATTTGTCAAGCGTTAATTTCAGATTATAAACATTTTAAGAAAATTTTAACTGTTTTATATTAAACTATAAGTTTAACGATACTCCAACATATATAACGAAATATGATTTTAAAAAGCAAAGGCCCTCGAATTTTTATCGAGAGCCTTTTATCTTTTATCTTTTTTATAAATCAAATTCAAAGTACGGATTATGGTACAGTGAAAATGTTATAATATGGTAAAGACAAACCTAAATTGCCAAAGTGAAGTTCGGATTTTTGAGGAAAAAACGAGAAATACCACGGGTTCACCTTGACAAAAGAGTATGGTAAAGACAAAATCCAATTTGGATAGATTAAAGTAATGGTTTAAACAAATATTGTTTAAAATCCATATTGGAAAGATTCATTTAATTATAACACAAGTTTGTATATATATCAAATACGTATAATTAATTAAAAAATACTGTTGATAAATAAATTTTGTGAAAAAATTATAATTAAACATATATTAGGTATTAACAAACAAAATTGTGAACGCTATACTGTAATTAGAGTTGTGAAATATCATAACTCTAATAACGAAATCTAATACTATTAAAATAATAAATGGAGGTAAATATGAAAATCTTATTGCGATTTTATTTGCAAAACAATAAGCTGCCGATTGATTATCGACGAATTATGCTTTCGTTTTTTAAACGGTCACTGTCAGATATTGCCGAGGGAAAATATTATGAAAAATATTATTTTACACCGGAACGCAGAAATTTTACTTTTGCGGTGAATCTGCCTATGCCGAAGTTTTCTAAAACGGAAATTCAACTCGGGAAAAATCAACTAAACATTACTTTTTCAACGGCTGACTATAATACGGGATGTATTTTTATGTCTGCTTTTATAAAGCAAAAGGACAACCCGATTCCCGCTCCGCTCGGCAATGAAATGAAACTTGTCAGTGTTAATCTTGTGCCGGAAAAAAATGTTACTTCATCATCCGTTGTTGTAAAAATGCTTAGCCCTTTGTGTATCAGATTACATAAAGCCGAGAATAATTCGGATAAGTATATTTCGGTTGCTAATCCGGATTTTACGGAGATTGCAAAACAGGTAATTAAAGAGCAGCTTGTTGAAAGCGGTTTTGACGAGAAGTTAATTTTAAACTTTGAAATTAAACCGTTAAACGCAAAAAAAACAGTGGTTTATCACTACAAAAACTACATTGAATGCAGTTTAGGCAGTTTTAGTATTAATGCCGATAAATCGGTTATTAATTATCTGCTGAAAAGCGGTATAGGTTCACGAAAATCCGCAGGATTTGGCTTTGCCGAGCTTTTATCGGAGGGAGGTGAACCGAATTAATGAAAACAAAGATTGATTACTTTGATTATGACACTTTGCTGCAGCCTACCGATTGGAGGTTTGCGGCAGCCGTTGTCGGTTTATGTAAATATTTTGATTACTTTGGAATTGTTTACAAAGTCCTCTATGATGTTGAAGAAAAGCCCGATAATTATATCCACGGCTTTGACGGTATTATTTACAAAAGTGAAGATATAACAGAAAAAAAATATCTTGAGTTTGCAGAGAACTATTTTGAAAAATATATGACGCATATAAAATTGCAAAATATTCTCAATAAAGACAAATTAATCGATGAAGATATAGTTAATTTTAAAAGGATTTGCCCGGATTCATTTTATAAAAATTTTTTTGAAAACAAAAGATTTGATGGAAGTAATAAAGATTATTTTATTTCAGCCATATACGAAAAAAGATTTGAAATGATTACACATTCATATAAATATAATTTAAATTTATATGGAAATTATTGTAACAAGAATAGATTATATACTGATAAAAATAAAGTTTGCAGAATAATAGGGTATGATGTTGACAAGGATCGAAAAACAAGTAATCTCGGCTTTTGTTTTTCAAAGGAAAGTTTTGAGAGCAATGATATTTTAGAATTTGATTTTATACCGTTTGCTTTTTCAAATTCTGATATGAGAGAAACTTATTTTGTGAATAACAATTTTTCTGTTAAGTCATTAACTCAAACAAACTATGCTTTTTCAAATCAACTTAGCAGTACGGAAAATAAATACGACAAAAACAAACTAATGCTTGTTTTGCAAAACTCAAAGGATTATATAAGCTATGATGTTGAAATTATATCAAAATCACAGGATAAGGCTTATTACGAAACATTCTTTGTACGACTTGAAAGATTAAAAAAGTTAAGAGAATTATCGGGAAAATCATTAAACTTTGTCAAAAAAATCAATGATGATTATTGGTTTAATCTTGAGAAAGAAGTTTATATGCGTTGTCTTAACAATGTGTTGCTTGATGATGTTATTCTCAGAATGTTAAAATTTTATTTTGATGATAACAGCAACAAAGGCTACATAAAAAGCAGAACAGATTTACTCATAGATATAAATATATCATGGAAAGGAAATAAAATTATGGACGAAATTAATTCAGCAAGAATTTGCGGCTTTAAAGCCTCACAAGAACTCATAAGATTGAAAAGCAGTAATAAGATTAACTCTTATAAGCAGAAAATCATCAGCGCACTCTGCGCACACGACTATGACAGAGCAAAAGAGGTAATTCTCAGTTTGTCGGCATATGTAGGTATGGAATTTTCATTCTTTTACAAATTCCTTGAAAATGCAGAGGAAAACAAAGATATTGCATTTGCTTTTGCAAGCGCTTTAACTGAAACCAATTCAAAAAATTCAGAGAATAATGACTAATATAAAGGAGATTTTATTATGAAAAATAAAGCATTAACATTAACTGTAATCGCAAATATGACAAGCAACTACGGTGAAACCCTCGGTAATATTTCAAGTGTGCAAAAGGTATTCAGAGGCGGAAAAGAGTACGCAACAAGAAGTCGTGAGAGTCTTAAAAACGCTATATGCGTTCAGTCGGGTTTTTATGATGACTTGCAGACATCAAACGAAGGAGCAATGCAAAAACTTGCTAATGAAGATATAAATGCCGCAACCTGCCGTGCGCTTGAGGGCGGATATATGTTTACAAAGTCTAAAGGATCTACATATATTCGTAACAGCTCATTTTACCTTACAGATGCAGTTGCAACCGAGCCGTTTATTAATGATGCCCGTTTTCACAATAACCTTTACCTTGCAACCAATTATGCTAAGGCACACGGTTTAAATGTTCAAAACAATGCAAAGGATTGCGGTCTTATGCCTTATCAGTATGAATATGACAAATCATCTAAAATTTACAGTCTTACAATTGACCTCGAAAAAATCGGTAAGGACGAAAACTTTGGTGCAGAGGCAGATAACGCAGAAAAGTGCGAAAGAGTAATTGCTCTTATTGACGCAGTAGAAAATCTTTCACTTGTCGTTAAGGGAAATCTTGATAACGCGGAGCCGATTTTTGTGGTAGGCGGTCTTTCACCGAGAAAAACTCATATTTTTGAAAATGCGGTTTCTGTTTCAGGCAAAAGACTTATTATAGAGCCGATTAAGGAAAAACTTGCTCAAGGTTACAGTTGTGCACTTATGCGTAACGGCGAGCTTTCAAACGAGGACGAAATTGTAAGAGAACTTAATCCTGTAAGTATGACAGAATTTTTTGAAAATCTCAGAGGTCAGGTTAAAGAGTATTTTTCGGAGTAAGGCGGAATTAATATGAAAGCAATTAGACTTCATATAAAACAAAACAGTGCAAATTACAAAAAAGAAGAAACTGTACAAAACCGTATGACATTTCCTTTACCGCCGTATTCAACTGTTATCGGAGCACTTCATAAGGCTTGCGGTTATACATCTTATCATCCTATGCAAATAAGCATACAGGGAAAGTACGGTTCTCTAAAAACTAAAATGTATAAGGACGATTGTTTCCTTAACTATCTTAACGATGACAGAAATTTGCTTGTAAAAATGAAAAATCCCGATATGCTTTCAAGTGCATATCAGGTTGTGGCGGTTGAAAATAAAAGTGAACAATCCGGGAGTGTTAGCTTTAAAGATGGCATCAAAATAAAAATTGTTAATGAAAAATTGTTAAACGAATACCGTTCATTAATTCGTACTAATGAACGATTTGGTAAGCATAAAAATATAATTGATAAAAAGAAAGCCAAACTTAAAGAGATGAAAGCTGATGAAAATATTTCTCCAGAAGAGGTGAAATGTTATCGTAAGCGCATCAAATATATTGAATCCATTTTCAAGGAACTTAAAAGAGTAAAATATACCGTTCCGTTTTCGCATTTCAGAACGCTTGCAAAAGGCCCTAAGTATTACGAACTTCTCTGCGATATTGAACTTATCATTCATATAGTTGCAGATGAAAATACTATGAATGATATTATGGATAATATCGGAAATCTTACTGCAATCGGCAGAGGAGAGGATTTTGTAGAAGTTCTTGAGTGTGCTCAAACAGAGCTTACTGAGGTTGACGAAGATGTCGATTACGGAGAAACTGATTTTGATGTTTATATGCCTGTCGAGTATCTCGAAATTAATAAAGACGATATGGATATAATCTCTAAAACGGAAGGCGGATACACAGGCGGTACAAAATATTTAATGCCAAAGGATTACAAAACTGTGCAGTTAAAGGGCGGTATGAGAAAACGAGTGTTTAATCGTGTACCTATTATTTTCTGTCAACTTAACTATATTGAAAACGGTTGTAAAGGCATAATGCTTGACAAAACCGAGAACGGTATATATTCAGTGTTTTTAGCTTGAGGTATTTGTAATGAATATAGAAGATAAACTTGCAAAACCCGACAAAACAATAGGACAACATTCAAATGAGCTTATAGAGCAGGCAAAACTGCTCTATAAGCTCGGCTATATAAAATCTGATGATTTATACTCTGATTTACTTGTATCATGTTTAAAACATGATAACGGTAAGGCAAATTCTCAATTTCAAAAAAGAATTACTAAAGGCGGAAATTTTCAACCTGAACAAGAAATTCCACACAGTATACTTTCGACTTTTTTTATTGATAAATCAGAATGTATAAAACCTATAAGCGTATATTTTGCTGTGCTTTATCATCACTATAACAAAGACTCTCCTGTTACAGTGTTTAAAGAAAACCGTGAGCTTATAGAAAAATTCCTTGCTGAATTTGGCTTTGATACAAACTCTTACAATAAAATGAAGAGAAATATTAAGAAAATCAAAGCTTTATTTGAAACCGAACTTTCTGATGAAGAAAAACAATACGCTGTTTTATTAAAAGGTCTTTTACATAAATGTGATTACAGTGCAAGTGCAGGTCTTGACTGCGAAAAGGTCAACGATTTTTTGACTGCTTCTTTAAACAATTGGAAAAATACCCGAAATATACATTACAATGAATTGCAAGAATTTTGCATTAAAAATACCGACAGCAATTTAATTGTAACAGCACCTACAGGTATGGGCAAAACCGAGGCGGGATTGCTTTGGTGCGGGGACAATAAATGTTTTTTCGTTTTGCCGTTAAAAACAGCTATCAATGCGATGTACGAAAGAATTAAAAAGCTTTGCGGAGATAATTCTCAAGAAGATTACAAGGAAAGAGTGGCACTTGTTCACTCTGATATGAAATCCTATTATTTGGAAGAATCAATAATTAGCGGAAAAAATTATGATTTTGCGTATGCACAATGCAGTAAACAGCTTGCACTTCCGATTACAATTTGTACGCCTGATCAGATATTTGACTTTGCATTGAAATATGCAGGTTATGAATACAAACTTGCGGTAGCGTCATATTCAAAGTTTATTATTGATGAGATACAGATGTATTCACCTGATGTTTTGGCTGCAATTATTTATGCAATTGAGATGATTCATACTTTGGGTGGTAAAGTGGCTGTAATTACCGCAACTTTGCCTCCGTTTGTAAGAAACGAGATTGAAAAAATACTCGGAACAGATGTAAAAACATCCGATTTTTCTGATAAAGGAAAGCTAAGGCATAATGTAAAAGTATATGAAAAAAACTTGCAGTCTGACGATATTATAAAAATATTTGATGATACAATATGCGATAAAGTAAAAAAATATCTTGTCGTTTGCAATTCAATTGATATTGCAAATAAGATGTACACCGAAATAAAAAATTCGGATATTAACGCAAGTGTAAATCTGTTTCATTCCAATTTTACAAAAAATGACAGAAAAACTAAAGAAAATGCGATTTTAGCAGCCTCTGAAAAAACTAACGAAAGTATGAATATACCTGAAATATGGATTTCAACATCCGTAGTCGAAGCAAGTCTTGACATTGATTTTGATATTCTTATTACCGAGTTATCGGATTTATTTTCCCTGTTCCAACGCTTTGGCAGAGTAAACAGAAAGGGTAATAAAGACTTTTCATCTTACAATTGTTTTGTATTTACTGAAATTCAAGGTAATGCACATCGTTTTGTTGACGATGCTATTCATTCGTTGTCAAAACAGGCGATTTTAAGCGTTGACGGAATTATCTCTGAAGTTCTTAAAAAAGAACTTATAGATGAGTACCTTTCGGTTGAAAAAATCGAAAAATCAAAATATTTTCAAGAATATCGTAAAATTTATAAATATTATAAAGAAAATGTCGATTATCTCTCTCTTAAAAAAGATGGAATAAGAAGTATTGACAGAAGTGACGCTGTGCCGATTGATATTTATAATCAAAATGAAAGTGCGATAGAAAAAGCTTTGGATGTTTTAAAATCAGACACTTATTCAAGAGATGATAAACTTAAGGCAAACGAAGAAATACTTGGCTTCACGGTTTCCGTACCTAAATTCAGAATTGACGATTACGAAATAAAAAAATTAAAAATGCCATATACTGAATTACCTGTTATTAACAGCAGTTATGATTCCGAATGCGGCATCAGATTTGATAAGGAAAAGAAAACCCAAAAGCAAGATAAATCTGATGATAACGGAGAACCTGATAATTTTATATGAGGTATGATTATGGACGAAAATAATATTTCGGGTATGCATATTTATTATTACTATGTTTGTAAAAGAAAGCTGTGGTATTTTTCAAACGGTTTGGCAATGGAAAGTGAAAACGAAAATGTCAAAATCGGAAAACTTATAGATGAAACCACTTATAAGCAAAAGAAAAAACATATTATGATCGACAACACAATCAATATTGATTTTATTACCGAGCATAAACTTTTACATGAGGTAAAGAAAAGCAGAAAGATAGAGGAAGCGGGTATTGCTCAACTTAAATACTATCTTTATTATCTGAAAAAGCGTGGGGTAGAGGGAATAAAAGGCAGAATTGATTATCCTTTGCTAAAGCAAAGTCTTAATGTTGAACTTAGCGAAGAAGATGAAAGAGAGCTTGAAAGTGCGGCAGCTGATATAGTAAAAATTATATCGGCTGCTTTGCCGCCAAAATTTAAAAGTAAAAGAATTTGCAAATCATGTGCTTACTATGATTTGTGCTGTATTTGAGGTGATAAAATGCAGGAAAGTTATTACATATATTCGTCAGGCAATTTAACTCAAAAAGACAACACATTAAGATTTACTGCAATTGACGGAAATGTAAAAGATCTTCCGATAGAAAATATTAAAGAAATTTATATTATGAATGAAATAACGGTTACATCTAAATTGCTGAACTTATTTTCAAAATACGGAATACTTGTACATTTCTTCAATTACTATCAATTTTACATAGGAAGTTTTTGCCCAAAGGAAACAAAACTTGCAGGTCAGCTTTTGGTTAAGCAAGTGCTTGCTTACGGCGACTATTCAAACAGATTATCAATAGCAAGAGAATTTATAGTTGCTGCGTCTTATAATATTTACAGAAACTTAAGATACTACAACGGCAGAGGCAAGAATGTGTCAGAGCAAATGGCTGCTATTGAAAATTTGAGGAGGAAACTTGCAGATGTAGAAACCATAGAAGAGTTGATGGGAATTGAAGGTAATATTCGTCAGGAATATTACAAAGCGTGGAATGTAATTATTGATCAGAATATTGAATTTGATAAAAGAGTTTATCATCCTGCCGACAATATGATTAACAGCCTTATTTCATATGTCAATTCTCTTGTATATACAAAAACTCTGGCGGAAATTTATAAAACCCAACTTAATCCTACAATAAGCTATCTTCATCAGCCGGGTACAAGGCGATATTCTCTTGCACTTGATGTATCGGAAATTTTCAAACCGCTGATTGCGGATCGTCTGATCTTTTCTTTGCTTAATCGAAAACAAATAACAGAAAGCAGTTTTGTAGAAGGACTTAACGGTTTGCAGCTTACCGAAAGAGCGTCACGAATAATTACATCTGAATTTGACGAAAAATTAAAGACAACTATTTTTCACAAAGAACTTAATAAAAATGTTTCTTATCAATTCTTAATCAGACTTGAACTTTATAAACTGATAAAGCACATTATAGGAGAAAAAGAATATAAAGGCTTTGAAATGTGGTGGTAAATATTGTATGTAATTCTTGTATATGATATAATATGTGATGAAAAGGGCAGAAAAATACTTCCAAAGGTATTTAAGATTTGCAAAAAATATCTTGTACATATTCAAAACTCTGTTTTTGAAGGAAACTTAAGTAAAGCAAACTCAATTGCTTTGCAAAAAGAACTTGATGTTTATATCAGAAAAGACAAGGATTCGGTAATAATGTTTCATACCCGTGAAGAACGGTGGATGAATAAAGATTTTCTTGGAAAAACGGATGATAAAACATCAAATTTTTTGTAACGCTTTTATTGTCGACCTGACATAGCACAAAACCCCCGGCAGGTTGACAGAACCTAAAAATCAAGTAATCATCGGTATAGTTGCTTTTGATATATTGAAATGACAGTAGTATTTGATAAATATTTGGTATATCGACAAAACAGCACAGAAAAATGCCGATGATTACTTATCATTTTATTCCACGGCTATAAATCTATCCATATTGGATTTTAAATACAAGCCAATTACCATAGACACACACAGTAGCAAGACTATAAATCTATCCATATTGGATTTTAAATGTGTAGACACGCAAGCCGTAGAGCTTGAAATAGTCCTATAAATCTATCCATATTGGATTTTAAATTCATACTTGACATCATAGTTACTGCTTAAAAAAGTTCTATAAATCTATCCATATTGGATTTTAAATACTTTTTTTGTGTGTGAAAGATAAAAATAGTTGAAAGCTATAAATCTATCCATATTGGATTTTAAATGGTGTTAAAGGTTTCAAAAATCGTATGTATTTTGACTATAAATCTATCCATATTGGATTTTAAATATAAAAAATCTATTCAAAAAAATTTAAACAAGGACTATAAATCTATCCATATTGGATTTTAAATAAGTGTTTTTTAGCTTTTGAGTTGCTCGGCAACGGTACTATAAATCTATCCATATTGGATTTTAAATCCTAAGCTGCATTTCACATCTTACCCAATGAGGGACTATAAATCTATCCATATTGGATTTTAAATTTAATGCCCGATTAATAATTAGTTATAATAATAAACTATAAATCTATCCATATTGGATTTTAAATTATATAAGAGGTTTTATTATTCTTTTGATATTTTTCTATAAATCTATCCATATTGGATTTTAAATTACAAAGAGCGAAAATTATTAACTAATAACGAATACCTATAAATCTATCCATATTGGATTTTAAATTTTAAGCATTGAGGTTGAAAATTAAGTCTTTCCGATCTATAAATCTATCCATATTGGATTTTAAATCAATTTTTTTGACTGCAGGGCCCCGGCGGTTCAAACCTATAAATCTATCCATATTGGATTTTAAATCTGTTTTTAATTTTTCGCAAACATAGCCGCTACTTCTATAAATCTATCCATATTGGATTTTAAATCAAAAGTGCAAAAAGCGGACATTTGAAAAAGTGGGTCTATAAATCTATCCATATTGGATTTTAAATGTTCAAACAGTCAAGCAATATAATTACTCTAATAGACTATAAATCTATCCATATTGGATTTTAAATTCGAATGTGTTGAACGTGTCAACGATTGAATAATAACTATAAATCTATCCATATTGGATTTTAAATGACCTATTGGAACATCTCTGACATTAGCCATAGTGCGCTATAAATCTATCCATATTGGATTTTAAATGGATTCGGCTGTTCGGTTAATCAATTACAAAATGTTCTATAAATCTATCCATATTGGATTTTAAATCACTTGTTTTTAGTTCTTTTTTATCATTTATAATCCTATAAATCTATCCATATTGGATTTTAAATAATGAATGTGTTATCGGTAAAGATGGCAACAAATACTATAAATCTATCCATATTGGATTTTAAATTGTGTTATATATCAAGATAATAATTTAATCAAAGACTATAAATCTATCCATATTGGATTTTAAATAAAGTTCAATGCCTTCTTTATAAAAAGCATCGTTTTTTCTATAAATCTATCCATATTGGATTTTAAATGTCTTTTTTCAAGCCTCTCAATCTTTTTCTGTTTCCTATAAATCTATCCATATTGGATTTTAAATGTTCGTTTTTAGCCTTAATTTCCTCAATTAACGCTCTATAAATCTATCCATATTGGATTTTAAATAATTTGAAAAGTATTATCTTGGTGTAGAACCTGATCTATAAATCTATCCATATTGGATTTTAAATTAATAAACCGCTGCTTTGCCTGAAAAGCCGTTATCATACTATAAATCTATCCATATTGGATTTTAAATATACCAAATCCAACAGAATATAAACGTCTACATGGCCTATAAATCTATCCATATTGGATTTTAAATTTGAAAATGACGCTAATTTGTCAATACCAAAGTTACTATAAATCTATCCATATTGGATTTTAAATTAAATTTATTACATCACCTTGGACTACTGTTGAAGATCTATAAATCTATCCATATTGGATTTTAAATGTTCTGTAAGTATTTTTTGCTTTTGAGCAACTAACTCTATAAATCTATCCATATTGGATTTTAAATTTTATTACGATAACGACGACACAAAAGTTGTTGAACTATAAATCTATCCATATTGGATTTTAAATTTGTACAAAGCGGAATAAATGCTATTATCTTTGTGCTATAAATCTATCCATATTGGATTTTAAATATACATTAAGAGCCAAAGCTATTCTTTTTATTGCACTATAAATCTATCCATATTGGATTTTAAATAAAAAAGCATTAACATCATTTATAGTAATAAACACTATAAATCTATCCATATTGGATTTTAAATTATACAGAGCGTGTATTGGTATGACGGTGCAAACGCTATAAATCTATCCATATTGGATTTTAAATCTTTGAGAGTTTAACTTCGTCAACAACTTTAAGTTTCTATAAATCTATCCATATTGGATTTTAAATCGGTTGGAATTTTGCTTGAACAAATTATCTCAACTTCTATAAATCTATCCATATTGGATTTTAAATTGGTAAAGCTTCTTAAAATGTACCTCTCAATCAAATCTATAAATCTATCCATATTGGATTTTAAATTTTTATATGCAAAAATGGCTCTAGTCCTACATTTTTCTATAAATCTATCCATATTGGATTTTAAATAAAAAAATGCCATCGGGCAACTGGCGTGTGCGTGTCTCTATAAATCTATCCATATTGGATTTTAAATAGCTGTTTTAATGCAACATAATATTGATGTAGATGACTATAAATCTATCCATATTGGATTTTAAATTCAATCAATGCCGGAAGATTATACATCAGAGCATTCTATAAATCTATCCATATTGGATTTTAAATTCCAAAATGGATTGAATGACGGTTGGAAGTGCTTCCTATAAATCTATCCATATTGGATTTTAAATAATAATTTGAACAGTTCCAAAGGTTGCACCCCCCTTCTATAAATCTATCCATATTGGATTTTAAATGACGATTCAGATTTATAACATTTGTAAAATAAAAAAACTATAAATCTATCCATATTGGATTTTAAATTCTGTTATTCTTAAGCTACATTATATGGATGTTAAACTATAAATCTATCCATATTGGATTTTAAATCAAGACAGAGTAAACGAATTAGGAAATGCTTCTGTCTATAAATCTATCCATATTGGATTTTAAATAACAAATAGCATTACTTGTTAAACTCAAAGTGAATGCTATAAATCTATCCATATTGGATTTTAAATTATAATGAGTGGAAGCATTCTGAAAGAGTGCATAATCTATAAATCTATCCATATTGGATTTTAAATAAAAATTATTTATACATAAAAATTGGCTTAAACAGCTATAAATCTATCCATATTGGATTTTAAATCTAACGCAGCACAACAGTTTTATGCAAAAGCTCCGCCTATAAATCTATCCATATTGGATTTTAAATCTCGAAATCGCAGTCTCAATAGGCTTTATAAGTTCGCTATAAATCTATCCATATTGGATTTTAAATCCGCATATCGTTTAAATACTTTGACATACACATTGTTCTATAAATCTATCCATATTGGATTTTAAATAAGCTAAGGCTGCGGAAATTCTTATCAACAAAGTGCCCTATAAATCTATCCATATTGGATTTTAAATCAGATTGTCAAAGTACCCATATCCCCCACTACTTTCCTATAAATCTATCCATATTGGATTTTAAATCAATTTTTCGATGTACTCTTTGAAATTGTTTACACCTATAAATCTATCCATATTGGATTTTAAATCTTATATAAGGTCTAAAAGTTGAAACTGCTTTTACCTATAAATCTATCCATATTGGATTTTAAATTCTTTGTTTTATTTACATTAAGTCTTAATAGTTTACTATAAATCTATCCATATTGGATTTTAAATTACACCGTACAACGCAAACGCTAAAAGCAGAATTGACTATAAATCTATCCATATTGGATTTTAAATAAAGGAGCCGGCACGGCTTTTTTAAAGAGCTGTAAACTATAAATCTATCCATATTGGATTTTAAATATCGAATATAATTTTATTTTCCATTTTAACACCCCACTATAAATCTATCCATATTGGATTTTAAATTTAAATGTTAGTTACAGAGAATTTGAGCTATACAACTATAAATCTATCCATATTGGATTTTAAATCTGTTAAGTCGGTGGTGCTTGAAAGGTCAGCACCGCCCTATAAATCTATCCATATTGGATTTTAAATGAAAAAGATACATAATCGTCCGTAATGGTACACATCTATAAATCTATCCATATTGGATTTTAAATATAGAAGTAACAGCCAATCATCCTTTCTTAATAAGCTATAAATCTATCCATATTGGATTTTAAATAAGATACAACAACTCGTTCAGAGTTGCATAAATAACTATAAATCTATCCATATTGGATTTTAAATACCATCAATGAGAGTGTTGCCTTTAACTCTCGAATCTATAAATCTATCCATATTGGATTTTAAATTCAAGTTGCCCGTAGGCATCTCGGATTTCTTCCCACTATAAATCTATCCATATTGGATTTTAAATTTCTGTATCCGTATTTTTCGTAGCAGTTACACACACTATAAATCTATCCATATTGGATTTTAAATTGGCTTGAGCTTGGAAAAATTCTGATTGACGCACGCTATAAATCTATCCATATTGGATTTTAAATAATCTACATATTTATTATAGTAATAAGCCTTAAAAACTATAAATCTATCCATATTGGATTTTAAATGCATTAATGCGAGCAACAGGCTGACCGTTGGTGTCTGCTATAAATCTATCCATATTGGATTTTAAATGTTGGATTTGCGAATTTGTACGACGCTGTAAATAAACTATAAATCTATCCATATTGGATTTTAAATCATCTCAGCATCTGATTCATTTGGATCACTGTCAGCTATAAATCTATCCATATTGGATTTTAAATAACAATTTAGACTGCTCATCTGCAAGTTGATTTGACTATAAATCTATCCATATTGGATTTTAAATCCCAACTGTCTTTATCTTGGCTTGTGCAATTTTCGCTCTATAAATCTATCCATATTGGATTTTAAATCAGGTAATCAGAAACAATGGAAATGGTACAGTTATCTATAAATCTATCCATATTGGATTTTAAATAAACTACTATTGTCTGCATTTTCGTGGTTCTGATAGCCTATAAATCTATCCATATTGGATTTTAAATTTTCTTTTACGATCTGTTGAAAGAAAAAAAGTTTACTATAAATCTATCCATATTGGATTTTAAATATTGCAATGAAATTATCGCTGGAATTTACCTACAACTATAAATCTATCCATATTGGATTTTAAATACATTTGATTATGCAGACATTAACAAAACTTGTATTCTATAAATCTATCCATATTGGATTTTAAATTCCACTTTCGCTTGCAGAATAAGCTCTTCAAGAGTCTATAAATCTATCCATATTGGATTTTAAATGTTGACTCATCAATAAAGGCATCATAAACATAATTGCTATAAATCTATCCATATTGGATTTTAAATGCATCTATTGACTCATCAGAAAGCACAAGACCTAACTATAAATCTATCCATATTGGATTTTAAATTTCAAATTACGACGATATATGATTTTTATGAACTTCTATAAATCTATCCATATTGGATTTTAAATATTCGAGATGTAAAGCATAGCGAATATTTTTACAACTATAAATCTATCCATATTGGATTTTAAATCTTTGAGAAGTTTTTTAATGTCATTCACCGCTTAGTTCTATAAATCTATCCATATTGGATTTTAAATTTTCGATTGCCCGATATATCTGTTCCTAACTCTTGACTATAAATCTATCCATATTGGATTTTAAATAATCTACCGAAGAGCAAAGCTTTATAAACCTTATGCTATAAATCTATCCATATTGGATTTTAAATACTAATGCACAGCTGACGGCAAAGTGAAAAGATATCTATAAATCTATCCATATTGGATTTTAAATAAGCTGGATTGCTGAGCCTGATGCACTTATCAAAGCTATAAATCTATCCATATTGGATTTTAAATTGGCGTTTGTGTTAATATTGGTTCTTCGAGATCTCTATAAATCTATCCATATTGGATTTTAAATAATGGACTATATCTTGCATAGAATTGTGAAAAAAGACTATAAATCTATCCATATTGGATTTTAAATACAGAAAACATAAGGAGAATAATAGAATGTTCAAGCTATAAATCTATCCATATTGGATTTTAAATCAATCAATGGCATAATCTGTTCAAGCATTGACACGATCTATAAATCTATCCATATTGGATTTTAAATCTTTCTCCCCCACTCCCGGTACTAGGCTGAGTAGTTGCTATAAATCTATCCATATTGGATTTTAAATTTTTGATTGAAGTCAAGTTCAGCTTCGGACGGAACCTATAAATCTATCCATATTGGATTTTAAATCCTTAATATATCGGTCTGATGTTGTTTGACGGGGTCTATAAATCTATCCATATTGGATTTTAAATTTATTTTAGTTCTTTTTGAAGAAGGAAACGATATACTATAAATCTATCCATATTGGATTTTAAATATTCTAAGACTTTTTCCTTTTACAGCCTTTAACGACTATAAATCTATCCATATTGGATTTTAAATACAGCATTGAGCTTGTAAAAATCTATGACAATAATACTATAAATCTATCCATATTGGATTTTAAATAACTAAACGAACTTAAAGATGATTCAGGCGGTTACACTATAAATCTATCCATATTGGATTTTAAATCCCCAACAATGCGGAGCAGCCGAACACTACAATTATTCTATAAATCTATCCATATTGGATTTTAAATACAGTTGTAATATATCGTTTCCTTCTTCAAAAAGACTATAAATCTATCCATATTGGATTTTAAATACTAATGGCAAATCCCAAGCGGGCGGAATATTATTAGCTATAAATCTATCCATATTGGATTTTAAATTCAAGATAACAGAATTCTTCGTTGTTGTACTCAAATGCTATAAATCTATCCATATTGGATTTTAAATTTACTTGAAATCACAGAAACAACAGATAGAGGTATTCTATAAATCTATCCATATTGGATTTTAAATGGATTGGTTGTCTGCTCGGTAAAGACAAGCCTGTAACTATAAATCTATCCATATTGGATTTTAAATTTCCTGACAATCTTGTTAACGGAATAATTGTCAACTATAAATCTATCCATATTGGATTTTAAATTCAAATCCGCTTTACAAGCTCACGGGTACGGGTGCCTATAAATCTATCCATATTGGATTTTAAATGTTCTCAATGCACTTCTGAACGAGTTGTTGTATCTCTATAAATCTATCCATATTGGATTTTAAATATAATAGCATATTGATAGACATTTCCGCTGCTATTCTATAAATCTATCCATATTGGATTTTAAATGCTTTACCTTTGCTGTGACGGCAGAAATTTTCTGCCTATAAATCTATCCATATTGGATTTTAAATCACTAAAAAGGGGAGGGGGGTCATACACGAGGTACGCTATAAATCTATCCATATTGGATTTTAAATTTTTTTCTGATGTGATTGCTCTGTTGATACTGCGTGCTATAAATCTATCCATATTGGATTTTAAATTCACTTTAGCTTTGCGCTGTTCTGCAATCTCTTCACTAGAAATCTATCCATATTGGATTTTAAATGTTCGGGGGTAATATCGCCTCTGATGTCAGCATAGAGCTATAAATCTATCCATATTGGATTTTAAATAAATTTGACTTAGTCAATCATGAGGTTTTATCAAACTATAAATCTATCCATATTGGATTTTAAATTCAGGACGGCACGGCTCTTTTAATGCTAAAATTTTAGCTATAAATCTATCCATATTGGATTTTAAATCTGAATTTGTGGAACTACATCAAAGATATTCCGGGGCTATAAATCTATCTATATTGGATTTTAAATTAGGTCTTGTGTATGATCTTGAGCGTTACCGTAAGCTATAAATCTATCCATATTGGATTTTAAATGGTAATGATGTTCCTCGTTTGAAAGGTTGATTTAATGCTATAAATCTATCCATATTGGATTTTAAACCCTTTTGAATGTATCTGATTAAGTCCTTGTCGCCTCTATAAATCTATCCATATTGGATTTTAAACTACAGACTACAAAGTCGATATTGACCACTACATTATCTATAAATCTATCCATATTGGATTTTAAACAGAGATACTTTAGTGCTTATTGATGAAATCGGTACTACTATAAATCTATCCATATTGGATTTTAAACTTCCAAGTTGTTCGTCTTGCAATTTCTGCGACAACTATAAATCTATCCATATTGGATTTTAAACATAGAGGACTTTTGAGCAAAGTGTATCGGTAGTTACTATAAATCTATCCATATTGGATTTTAAACAGTCTTTCAATCTGTGTACAATTTTAACTAAAAACTATAAATCTATCCATATTGGATTTTAAACACGAACAGAAGGAACAAAGAGCAATTAAGCGAGAGCTATAAATCTATCCATATTGGATTTTAAACAAGAAGTTCAACACCGGCAGTGATGTGGAAATCAGCTATAAATCTATCCATATTGGATTTTAAACCATCTCCACCAAAACAAAAATCCAGCAGATAAGCCACTATAAATCTATCCATATTGGATTTTAAACTAAGTACTACGATAACAGTTCAGAGATTGAAACAACAACTATAAATCTATCCATATTGGATTTTAAAGAACTACATAAAAAATCAAATTAATGTAAAAACAAACTATAAATCTATCCATATTGGATTTTAAAGTGATGAAATAGTTAAAGATACAGTAAAAGGTAATTCTATAAATCTATCCATATTGGATTTTAAATTTCGGGATCAGGATCGGGCGTGGGATTAAGTCGAAGTCGGTATTTGGGGACAGCGGCACTTGCAGTATATCAAGGCGCACCGTAAAGGTTTTTATACGACCTTGCTCACAAAATGCGAACTGAACAGACACCTTGCCGATGTAAATAAACAGGCTGAGGATATGTTTTTTTGGCTCATAAAACAGATGGCAGAACGTGATGGCGTGACCGAACAACTCAAAGCAGAAAACCAAATGCTGTGGGTGCGGAAGATGAACAATATCCGCAACCGTGCAACGGAGATTGTAAATGTAGAGTTGATTTACAACTAACCAGCACAGCCGCCACGTGCGATAATCTCCTGCTTGGCGGCGTTTTCTGTTGCGAAATCAGCTTTTCTATGGTATTGTTATTACAGTGTAAAAATTTTTTAAGATTTTGGGATATTTTGCTGTTTTGAGTTGTTAGTATAGTGAAAGGTCTTTCAAAAGCAGCGAAAGGTGAACGATCCTTTTCGTTGCAATTATCTCAGACAGGAGGGAAATGTATGGAAGCTTCCGAGTTTAACAGAATTGCAAGGAAATATACTGATGTCGTATACAGAGCAACGCTCAGTTATTGCAAAAACAAAAATGACGCTGAGGACGCTGTTCAAAATACTTTTTTGAATCTTCTGAAAACCGATACTCAGTTTGCTGACGACGAACACATAAGAAAATGGCTTATCAGGTCGGCGATCAATGAATGTAAGAACATATGGAAATCCTTTTGGCACAGAAATGTTACATCCATCGACGAGCTGAACGAAGAGCCTGCATACATAGAGTCAGAAAAGCAAGAACTGTTCAGTGAAGTAATGAAGTTACCAAAAAAGTACAGCACGGTACTGCATTTGTATTACTACGAAAGCTATACATGCAAGGAAATTGCGGATATTCTTAATATTTCGGAAAGCGGCGTACAATCTCGACTGATGAGAGCACGAAACATACTGAAAGAAAAATTAAAGGAGGCGTGGTTATGAATCAGTATAAAAGCAATCATGAGTTCTATCAAAGTGTTTTTGACGAAGTCCACGCATCTGATAAACTGATAATGAAGGTGCAGAATATGACTAATAACAAAACAAAAAAGAAGATTTATGCAATCAGAAAAGTAGCCTTTGTTGCCGCCGCAATAATAATGGTGTTAGTTATAAGCAACGCCGTCGCTTATGCCGCTACGGGAGCGACTTGGATAGAACATCTCGTGACCGCAACCGTCAATGGCAGCGATTATACGGCAAAGCTGATTGACAAGTATGATGAAAACGGCGAGCTTGGTTCTCAGGAACTCATTAATGATTACGGAAACGGTATAAAAGAAGGAATTGAATATGATGGTCAATATGCGATAGACAGCAATTCGGATATTGAAATTCAGATTGCCGAGAAAGATCCGAGGGTCGTTCAGGAATCAAACAGAGTATTTCTAAGCTGGATGTCGGCAGATATACACGAGGATATTACCGAAGATTTTTCCAACGGTCACGCCGAGATCACCGTTGACGATGATGATCACAACAAAATGAAGTTTACGGTCACCGGTACAGTTGACAAATATAAAATCGTTTTATCTTACAGAGATCATTCTGTAGAATTCTTTTCTGAGTAAGGTGGTTCCGATAAACGTACAGAATTAGAAATATAGTCAAAGCCGCCAAGCGGGATGATCTCCTGCTTGGCGGCTATTGCTATATCAACATTTTTATGATAAAATTTTATAAAACAAAAAGGAAATAATCACTATGAGCTTAATTAAAAATGACTATTGGATTTTAAATATATTGCGTATTTTTCGCTAATCGTCCCGTCCTACGCTATAAATCTATCCATATTGGATTTTAAATCACTATATTTAGAGCAATTTACAATTCTTACTTGCCTATAAATCTATCCATATTGGATTTTAAAGTCATCATTTGTAAAAGATGCAACCTCGACAGCAACACTATAAATCTATCCATATTGGATTTTAATCAAGGCAAATATAACTTATAGGGGAGTACCTTGCTATAAATCTATCCATACTGAATTTTAAATTTATCAACAAGAGCGATGGTTTTCTCTGATGATTCACTATAAATCTATCCAAGACGGATTTTAAACGCAACAGTATCCGTTGTAACTGAATACATCAAAGTAACATTACCTAATCTGCAGCAATTAAACCCGAGTATTTTATATTCTATTGTAAAATATATTTTCTTATTGGAATAATAGAGGGGGAAAGTTTTGTTATAATTAAAGAAATATATTTGAACGGAGGTATTTTCAATATGTTAAGTGATATTGAAATCGCTCAGGCTGCGACCTTACTCCCGATTAAAGAGGTTGCCGCACAGATCGGAATTAAAGAGGATGAGCTGGAGTTTTACGGCAAGTATAAGGCTAAACTTTCAGACGAACTTGCCAATCGTTTGGAAAATGAGCCGGACGGAAAACTTGTTCTTGTTACAGCTATCAATCCAACCCCCGCAGGTGAGGGTAAAACAACTACTTCTGCAGGTCTTGGTCAGGCTATGGCTAAGATTGGTAAAAAGGCTGTAATCGCTCTCAGAGAGCCTTCACTCGGCCCTGTATTTGGTATTAAGGGCGGCGCTGCAGGCGGCGGCTATTCTCAGGTACTTCCTATGGAAGATATTAATCTTCACTTTACAGGCGATATGCACGCTATTACTTCTGCAAACAATCTTTGCTGTGCAATGCTTGACAATCATATTCAGCAGGGTAATGTTCTCGGGATTGATCCTCGCCAGATCCTTATTAAGAGATGTCTTGATATGAACGACAGAGCTTTGAGAAATATTGTTGTCGGTCTTGGCGGCAGAGTGAACGGTATTCCTCGTGAGGACCACTTTATAATTACTGTTGCATCTGAAGTTATGGCTATCCTTTGCCTTGCTGACGATATTTCTGATTTAAAGAAAAGACTTGGTGATATTCTTATTGCTTATACATATTCAGGCGAGCCTGTTTTTGCAAAGGACATTAAGGCTGACGGCGCTATGACGGCTCTTCTTAAAGACGCTATCAAACCTAACCTTGTTCAGACACTCGAGGGTACCCCTGCTATTATGCACGGCGGTCCTTTTGCCAATATTGCTCACGGCTGTAACAGCATTCGTGCTACAAAGCTTGCGTTAAAACTTGCCGATTACTGTATTACAGAGGCAGGCTTCGGTTCAGATCTCGGTGCAGAGAAATTCTTTGACATCAAGTGCAGATATGCAGGCTTTAAGCCGTCTGCCGTAGTTATTGTTGCTACTTGCCGTGCGTTAAAGTACAACGGCGGTGTGCCTAAGGCAGAGGTTTCTGCAGAAAATCTTGAGGCTCTTAAAAATGGTATTGAAAACCTTGGCGTTCACATCGATAACATGAGAAAGTACAATGTTCCCGTTGTAGTTGCTATCAACCAGTTCGGTACAGATACAGCAGAGGAACTTGAGTTTATCGAGAGTTACTGTAAATCTAAAGGCGCAGACTTTGCTCTCTCAAATGTATTCTCAAAGGGCGGAGAAGGCGGCACAGAACTTGCCAAAAAGGTAGTAGAGGCTTGCGAAAAGCCGTCTGATTTTGCTCCTATTTATTCAGATGACCTTACAATCAAAGAAAAGGTTGACAAAATTGCAAAAACAATTTACGGCGCTTCAAGAGTAAACTATACAAAGGCTGCCGAAAAGGCATTGAAGCAGATTCAGGCTCTCGGCGGTGAAAAACTTCCTGTTTGTATTGCAAAAACACAATATTCGCTTTCTGATGACCCAACACTTCTCGGTGCTCCAAAGGATTTTGAAATCACAGTAAAGAATCTTACACTTTCAAACGGTGCAGGATTTGTAGTTGTATATACAGGTGATATTATGACAATGCCGGGTCTTCCGAAAGTTCCGTCGGCAGAGAAAATTGATGTTACCGAGGAAGGAAAAATTAACGGTTTATTCTGATGATTACTGTAAATACTCATAATGCCCGTGAAACAGAGGCACTCGGCGCAAAAATTGCCGAAAAGTTGTGCGGCACGGAAGTAATCGCTCTTTTTGGCGGTCTTGGTATGGGCAAGACTGCCTTTACAAGAGGACTTGCCGGTGCGCTCGGTGCAGGAGAAAATGTTTCAAGCCCTACATTCGCTCTTGTCAATGAATATTCGGGTAAGTATAATATTTTTCATTTTGATATGTACCGTGTAAATACATGGGATGATTTGTATTCCACAGGATTTTTTGATTATATTGATAACGGTATAATCATTATTGAGTGGAGTGAGAATATTGAAGAGGCTTTGCCTGCCGATTGTATTAAAATCAGAATCAGTAAGGGCGAAAATGATGATGACAGAATTTTTGAAATTGAAGGTGTTGATCTGCAATGAAAATTCTTGCAATAGATACAAGCGCCACAGCTGCGTCAACCGCAATTTGTGACGAAAACAAAATAATAGGTGAGTTCTTTATAAATACAAAACTTACTCACAGCAGAACACTTATGCCTATGGTTGAAAGTCTGCTTGCAAACACAAACCTAACGACAACAGATATTACCGCCGTTGCGGTAAACTGCGGTCCGGGTTCGTTTACGGGTGTAAGAATCGGTGTTGCAGCGGCTAAAGGACTTGCTTTTGCCGATGATTTGCCTTGCATAGAGGTATCGACGCTTGAAAGCCTTGCGTATAATTTGCAATCTGCAAATGGGATAATCTGTTCTGTTATGGACGCTCGCTGTTCGCAGGTTTATAATGCGCTTTTTAAATGTGACGGCATAAAGCCCGAAAGACTTTGCAAAGACAGAGCTTTGTCTGTTGCCGAGCTTTCAGAAGAATTTAAGAGCTATGACGAAAGAATTATACTTGTGGGTGACGGTGCGGAGCTTTGCTATAATGCTATGAAAGAATTATTACCAAATGTTGAACTCGCACCAATCAGTATAAGATTTCAAAGAGCGTCATCAACAGCAGAAATTGCTGTACAAAAATTTAATGACGGAGAAGTGCTTTCGGCTGCGGAACTTATGCCGATGTATTTAAGACTGCCGCAGGCTGAAAGAGAACTTAAAAAGAAAATGGAGGAAAAGAAATGTTAGCACTTGGATGTGACCACGGCGGATATAACCTTATCTGCGCAATTAAAAAATATCTTGACGAAAAGGGTATTGAATATAAAGATTTTGGTACTTACAGCACAGACAGCGTTGATTATCCTGTTTACGGCTATAAAGTTGCAAAAGCAGTAGCAAGCGGCGAATGTGAGCTTGGTATTCTTTGCTGTGGTACAGGTATTGGTATTTCAATGGCAGCAAACAAAGTTAAGGGTATTCGTGCGGCTGTTGTAAGCAATGAATTTTGCGCTGAAATGACACGCAGACACAACCACGCAAATATTCTTTGTATGGGCGGCAGAGTTACAAGCGAAGAAGATGCTGTTAAGTTTACAGAAATTTTCCTCAATACTCCTGAAGAGGGCGACAGACACTTAAAGCGTCTTGCTATGATTGATGAGATTGAGGCAGGTACTTTCAAGGTTGACTGATTTCGGAAGATTTTTATGTCCGACGAAGAATTAGAGGTGTTGAACGACATCAAAGATATTATTTATGTCTGTTATGCTTGAAAATAAACTTGATGATGTGAACGCAAAAATTGATGAAACCAATATGCTGTAAAACGAACTAAAGGGTTATAGTTTTGAAAACTCTTTTGTTTAAGTTACCAAACAGCAGGCTGTTTGGCTATCGTCAGATTACATAAACGGAAAGTATTTGTGGGCTTTGCCCACACCCACAACCTTTGAAAAGGTTGACCAAACTTTTATAATTTTTGTGATACACCGGAATTTCTTGACAAAACACTGCATTAAACCGTCTAAATCTTAAAACCAAAACAAAGAGCTCTCTTTACGCAAATAAAGAGAGCTTTAATGTTATGATAAATATAAAGTTTTAGCCGCAGAGCTTATTCGAGTTCAAGAGCCTCTTCGATAGCGTAAGAAAGCTGATCGGGGCAAGATGTACCTCTGCCACGGCAGTCAATGCCTTTTAATCTCTTTACAGCCTCTTCTGCGTCCATGCCTTTTACAAGAGCGCAAATGCCTTGAGTGTTGCCTGCGCAACCGCCGATAAATTCGCAGGATTCTATAATTCCGTCATTTATCTCAAGGTTAATCTGTCTTGAACAAACACCTCTTGGAATGTATGTATATTTCATAATATTACCTCCTTAAAACATTTCAACTGTATTTTAACATATTTCTTTAAAAAAATCTATCAAATTTAAAAATATGTGTCGATTTTTAAATTTAGTGTGATATAATAATGTGTACGATAAAGTTTGATTATAATATTTATTTTGGGTCAGAGGTATATGAAATGTCTATGAAAATTAATCTTGGTGCTTGGAATTCAATATTTGCCGTGCCTTCGTCGGTTGTAGACGAGGGACTTAAGTTTTCGGACGGCGTTAAACTTAAGGTATTGTTATATCTTTTGCGGCACAGTGGGGAAGATGTGAACGAAAGCGACATTAGTAAGGCGACAGGCGTAAATGAAACCGATATTCCGGAGGCAGTTGAATACTGGGTTATGAAAGGTATCTTTTGCCAAAATAACGGTGCTTTTGAGCCTGCACAGGCAGAACAGCAAACGACTGAACAGCCTGCGGTAAAACAAGTCGAAAGCAATAATACTGCCGCTCCGATTGAAAAGGAAGAGACTACAGTTCCGCATATGTTTGTAAGACCACAGCGCCCCGATTATGTTTATGTGGCACAACAGCTTGCGGTTGACGAAGAATTTAAAATGCTTGTAAACGAGGCACAGACAGCCCTCGGCAAGCCTTTATCAAACTCCGATGCATCGTCGTTACTGTTACTTAAAAATACCTGCGGTTTGCCTGTAGAGGTAATTATAATGCTTATTCAGTATTGTATAAGCATCGGAAAATCTAACATAAGAGCCATTGAAACAATAGGTTTGAGATGGTCGGATGCGGGAGTTTTCTCGATTGAGGAAGCCGAAAATAAAATAAAACAAGCACATCGTGCAAGCCAAAGTTTTACGGTTGTAGCATCTGCGTTCGGTTTAAAAAATACGGGTTCTCCTACTAAAAAGCAGGTTGAATACGCCGATTTGTGGGTAAACGAGTGGAAATTTTCTCCCGAAATGCTAAGAGAGGCTTACGAAAGATGTGTTGACAGTAAGGGCAGCTGCGATTTCAGATACATAAACGGAATTTTAAAGCGCTGGAATTCAAGTGGAATTTACAACGTTGACGATTTAAACAAATTTGACAGCAGACCCGATAAGTATAAGCATAAAGGCGGAAACAGGAATGACGCCAACACATCATATAATATAAATGATTTGCAGAGATTAGATACAATCGACAGTATTTAGTGTGGTGATATAAATGGGATACAGTAAAGAAATTTACAGAGCGACAAAAGCAAAAATGGAAGAAAGGCGCACCAAAGCCGAGAGAAGAGCGGAGCAGGTTCGTGAAGAGGTTTACAGAAGAGTTCCGAGAATAGAGGAGCTTGAAAAAGAAATATCTTCATGCGGAATACTTGCGGTTCGTGCGGTTTTAAACGGCGGAGATGTAAAGTCTGCCACGCAGGATTTGCGTGCCAAAAGTCTTTCTATGCAAAATGAAGTCAAAAAGCTGCTTACAGAAAACGGCTATGAAGAAAATTGCTTTGAACCGCATTACAACTGTAAATACTGCAAAGATACGGGATATATAGAAAAAGACGGAAGAACAGTGTATTGCCCTTGTTTTAAAAGATTGCTTGTAGCCACTGCGTGCGAGGAGCTTAACCGTACTGCGCCTTTAAGACTTTCCACTTTTGAGAGTTTTGACCTTAATATGTACAGTCATGAGGTTGATAAGGCGAGCGGAGTATCACCTTTTGATAAAATGCAAAAAATTTATAATTATTGCGTACAGTACGCAAGGACTTTTACGCCCGAGTCAAAGACTATACTTATGAGAGGCGGCACAGGTCTTGGCAAAACCCACCTTTCGCTCGCTATTGCCAATGAGGTTACAAGGCGTGGTTTCGGTGTAATCTATGTGTCTGCACCTATGCTTATGTCAACGCTTAGCAATATGCATTTTTCCAAAGAGTCTAACGATTCCGAATATTTTGAAATGCTCACAAAGTGCGATTTATTAATTATTGATGATTTAGGCACAGAGTTTTCAAATACTTTTTCAAATACACAGTTTTATAATTTGTGTAATTCAAGAATGCTTTTGAGAAAGCCTTTGATAATAAACACAAACCTTTCAATAACAGAACTTGAAAAAACTTATACTTCAAGATTTATTTCAAGAATATACGGAGAGGGTGTAAGGCTTAATTTTGTCGGCGACGATATAAGGCTCAAAAAAAGTTTTAGCTAAAATTCCGTATTTTTTGTATTTTTCAAATTTTAGAAAAAATTGAAAAAAAGATGTTGACAAAACACACTTTCCGCTATATAATAGCTATTGTTGATTGCGTGACAGTAAGCAACAAGTCAATGCTAAACGAAAGTTAAAAACTTCTAAAAAAGTTTTAAAAAATTTCAAAAAAATGTTGACAAAACGCACTTCATAATATATAATATATATCGTTGATTGCACGGCTTGCAGCAATGAGCAATAAACATTGAGGAATGGTGTAACGGTAGCACGACAGACTCTGACTCTGTTTGTTGGGGTTCGAATCCCTATTCCTCAGCCATTAAAAGCCCCGAGTAATCGGGGCTGTTTTTATCGAGGTGTAGCGCAGTTTGGTAGCGCACATCGTTCGGGACGATGGGGTCGCAAGTTCGAATCTTGTCACCTCGACCATCTGAATACGCCGGGTCACACTGATTCGGCGTAATTTTTTTATAAGACATTTTTGGAGGTTAATTATGAAAAAGGTAGTTTCTTTGGTAACAATATTTGTACTTTGTCTTACTGCGCTTGCAGGTTGTTCAGGCAGCAAAGAGGTTGATTTAAAAACAGTTCTTTCTGACATCAACTCTAAGTATTCATTGGACTTAAAAGAGCTTACAGATTCTAATGATCTTAAAAAATATTACAGCATAGACACAGAAGATGTTAAGCAGTTTGCGGCAGAAATCAATTCAGACAGCAATTCAAGAGTTGAAATCGTACTCGTTGAGGCTGTTGACGCTGACGCTGCATCAAGAGTAAACGATGCGCTTTCTAAGACATACACTTCAATCGTTACACAGTATTCAGGCTACAATGCCGAAAAACTTCCTATGGTTGAGGCTTGCAAGGTTACACAGGACGGCAACTATGTTACAATGATTGTTGCAGACCAGGGTCCTGAAATTCTTGAAACATTCTACGGCTACATAAAATAAAATCGTCAGATTATACGGGCGGACGCAGTTCGCCCGTTTTCTGTGTTATTAAACTTTTAACGGGAATATTGCTATGGTACAATCAGAATTAAAAAAACAGTTTTCACATATGAATAATATGCAGCAGCAGGCTGTATTTTGCACAGAAGGCCCTTTGCTTATACTTGCGGGTGCAGGCTCGGGCAAAACAACCGTTCTTGTAAACAGAATTGCGTATATTTTGCAGTCTGAACTTTGCAAACCGTGGCAGATACTTGCAATTACCTTTACAAATAAGGCGGCAGGGGAGCTTAAAGAGAGAATCTGCAACGCTGTTCCGGAAGGCGGTTCGGATATTTGGGCGGCTACATTTCACTCTACCTGTGCAAGAATTTTAAGAAGATACGGCGACAGAATCGGTTTTACAAGTCATTTTACCGTTTACGGTACTGACGATCAGAAAAAACTTGTAAAAGATATTTTAAAACAGCTTAATTATGACGAAAAAATGTTGCCGGTAAAAAGAGTGCTCAACGAAATTTCAAAAGCCAAGGATGAAATGCTTACTCCGCAGGAAATGCTCAAAAGAGCAGGTTACGATAACCTCAAGCAGTCCGTGGCAAAAGTATATGAAATTTACCAGTCAAGACTAAAAACCGCAGATGCAATGGACTTTGACGATATGCTCTGCAAGACTGTTGAGCTTTTTCAAAAATGTCCCGATATACTCGAATTCTATCAAAATCAGTTTAAATACATAATGGTTGATGAGTATCAGGATACAAACAAGGTGCAGTATAAATTTGTAAGTATGCTCGCCGCAAAATACGGCAACATCTGCGTTGTAGGTGATGACGACCAGAGTATTTACAAATTCAGAGGTGCTACAATTGAAAATATCCTTTCTTTTGAAAACACCTTTAAAGGCGCTAAGATGATAAGACTTGAGCAGAATTACCGCAGTACACAGAATATTCTTAATGCGGCAAACGGTGTTATTTCTAACAACACAATGCGTAAGGGCAAAACTTTGTGGACTGAAAATGCCGTTGGCGATAAAATTGAGGTACATACTTCCGATTCCGAGCGTGACGAGGCTCAATTTATTGCAAAAACTATACTTGACGGTGTTGCAGACGGCAGAAAATTCTCTGATTTTGCAATTCTTTACAGAATGAATGCACAGTCAAACTCAATTGAGCAGGCTTTGTCAAGAAGCGGTATTCCGCACCGTGTAATCGGCGGCAGACGATTCTATGACAGAGAAGAAATCAGAGATATGGTTGCATATCTTCAGGTTATTAATAATCCGCACGACGATGTCAGACTGGGCAGAATTATTAATGTGCCAAAGCGTGGTATTGGCGCAACTACACTTGAAAAAGCCTCTGAAATTGCCGCAGGACTCGGCGAAAGCATATATTCCGTAATTAAAGATGCAGATGTATATCCACAGCTTTCAAGAGCCGCAACAAAGTTAAAGAGTTTTGTTGCGCTGATTGACGGTCTTATGGAGGCTGAACAAAGCGGAGATTATTCTCTTGCAGAATTATACAATCTCATTCTCGAACATACAGATTACGAAAAATATTTAAAAACAGAGAAAGACAACCCCGATGTAAGAATTGAGAACATCGAAGAGCTTTCTTCAAATATTATCAAATTTGAAGAGGATTACGCAGAAGAAGCGTCACTTTCAAACTTCCTTGAGGAAATTTCATTGCAGACAGATATTGATAACTATGATGCAGAAGCGGATTCATCGGTAATGATGACATTGCACAGCGCAAAAGGACTTGAATTTCCCGTAGTTTTCATTGCAGGTCTTGAAGAAGGTGTGTTCCCGTCAATTGCCACAATGATGAATCCCGATGAACTTAACGAGGAACGCAGGCTTGCTTATGTAGGTATTACAAGAGCAAAAGAAAAGCTCTACATTACCAAGGCAAAGTCAAGAATGTTGATGGGTCATACAAGCTATAACAAAGTATCACGCTTTGTAAATGAAATCCCGCCTGAATTACTTAATTATACAGGCGAGAAAAAGACTTTTGCGTCAACAAACGGTTTTTCCGCATCCTCAAGTCATATCAGTATCGGTGCCGGTTCAAAATTCACACCTAACAAAAGTTTTAATACATTTACTAAACCTGCCGTTAAATCGGGTACTGTTTACAAAAAAGGAGATTGCGTATTCCATAAGGTATTTGGCAAAGGTATGATTATGAAAACCGAAAAAATGGGCAACGACACAATGCTTGAAGTTGCTTTTGATAAGGCAGGCACAAAAACTCTTATGGCTAATTTCAGTAAAATGGAAAAAATCTGATGAGGTGATTTTTTGAAGGCTTTAGCAAAATCATTAATGTGCGTAGCTATGGCGGCGTGTTCCGCAGTTGCATTTACAGGCTGTGACAATGATTCGGAATCTTCGGCTACAACAGCACCGCAGACTACAAATTCTACAGGTGCATCGACACAGGGACTTACCGATGCGCCTGCAACTGCTGATGAAGTACCTACTAATCCTGCATATAATTTTACAAAATTAAAACAAGATACCGACAGCATAACAGCTAAGTTCGATAATACACTTGTTGCAAGTAAATTCAGAGGAACTGTATATTATAAACTCGGAAATGATTTTGAATATATAGGCAATAACGGCTATGCCGACAAGGGTTCGCATACATATAATTCACTCAATACAAATTACTACATAGGTTCGCTTACAAAGCAGTTTACCGCTGCGGCTGTTATGATTTTACAGGAGCAGGATAAGCTGAGCACAGATGATACGCTTGACAAGTATTATCCCGATTATAAGTACGGTTCGGATATAACTATCCGTAATTTGCTTACAATGACAACAGGCTTGCCGGATTATCTCGGCAAATCTGACGAAAGCGTGCGTGCAAATGCTCCGCAGTACGATATTTCAGAGAAAAATTCCGCTAAAGATAATCATTCTGTTATTTTAAAATGGATATTGTCACAAGAAATTGATAATGATGAAGAAAATTACAGCTATTCAAATTCCGATTATTTTATTCTCGGTGACATAATCGAAAAGGTAAGCGGAAAAAGCTATGAGGAATTTTTGAAAGAAAATATTTTTGAGCCGCTCGAAATGACTTCGACAACCTTTGAGAGCACAGACCAACTTGCTACAGGTTATCAGGATATTTTTGACGATGAGTGGAATATTTATCCGGGTGTTGCGTATTCTTCTACGGGTCTTATCTCCAATTTGAGTGATTTGCTTAAATGGACAGACGCTATTACGGGAAGTGAATTGTTGTCTGCAAAATCCAAAGAAGAAATGTTCACTCCTTATAAATCAAGTTTTGCGTACGGTTTGTATGTTGACGATTGCGGTAATTATTATTGCGACGCAGCATTCTACAGATTTAATGCAAGAATTATATTTGCGCAGGACCAGAGCAAAGTATTCATCGCTTTTTCAAATTATACGCAGTCAAATCCGAAAGCTGTAAACAAAAACCTTGATGAAATTTTAAAGCCTTATTTAAAATAAATCAACTCAATATTCACAATTAAGTATAACCTTCATAAAATGTATTGTTACAGAGCGTAAGCCTGTTAATACATTTTATGGGGGTTAATATTTATGCCAGATGTATCATACGGCACAGTACCACGGCAGTCGGGCAACGAACCGCTTACCGAAAACAAATGCACAGACGCTGTCTGCATAAACGCAAGCCGTATTTATGACAGTTGCGGCTCAAAGGATTGCCTTAGCAATCTTGCGGTTTATTTTACACCTTGCAGTCAATCTGTTATCAATAACGCATCATCTGTAAAAATCTGCAAGGCAAGTGTTATAACCGCCGATGTAAGCGTTGAATCAATCGCTTTTCATCGTGGCTGTTATGCGGTTGATGTTACATTCTATTTTGATATTTCTCTTGAGGCATATACCTGCGGTTCAACAATTCCGTCACGGGTAAACGGACTTGCAATTTACGGTAAAAGGTCGGTTCTTTACGGCAGTGAATCAAATTCAAAGAGTTTTTCGAGCGACAGTTGTATAGTTTGCTCTCAACCTGTTACATCATGCGGTTGCACGGAGTTTTTACCAAATGCAACAGTACAAATTTCCGAACCTATGGCTCTTTCGGCACGACTTATAAAAGGAAGTGTTCCGCAGCTTCCTTGTGCTCCTATACCTGAATGTGTAATAACATACTTTGGTGACGATTTTGCTGTGACCGGAGATGCGAGCGTAAGTGCCACTATCGGTATTTTTACAATTACACAGCTTGAGAGAAATGTACAGATTATGATTCCGTCATATGATTTTTGTATTCCTCGCAAGGAATGTAAGCCTGAAAGCGATGACCCATGCGAAGTATTCAGCAGGGTAGATTTTCCTAACGAATCATTCTTCCCGCCGAATGCAAGACCTGAAGAAAGAGAAAAATGTAATTTTGAGTGTGGCTGTAACGGCTGACAAAGAAAAAGGCAGGCAGTTTTTACTGTCTGTCTTTTAGCTTGTTTCATTAAAGTTAAGGTGAATTATGTTTTGATTTGAAGTTTGTATTAATAATTTTCTAATCTGAAAATCGCCCTAAAGAATCATAACGAAAATTTTTGTTTGAAAAGTATTTCGATTAAATCCGCTGTTTTTTCATAACCGAAGTCATTTGATTTTATAGTCAGATTGTAATTTTTTGCACAAATTATGTCATATCTATCTACAATACAGAAAAAATTAGTGTTAAAATTTATTCGTTTTATTGACAAAGCATTTTTGCAGTGATAACATAGAAATATAAATATATTAGTTAGGGGTTATAAAATGAAAAAATTTAAAAAAGCTATTACAGCTATAATTGCTACCGCAATGCTTGCTTCCGCATTTTCTGCAATACCTTTCACTGCAAACGCAGTCGAAGTAAATGTACCAAAGGTTTCGCAGAGCAGAGATGCTGTGCATTCTGTTGTAACAAGCGGCGACTACCGCTATGAGAACATTGATGGCAAGTCAATTATTTTTTGGGAATACCTTGGCAGTGATACCGATGTAGTTATTCCGGAACAGATTGACGGCAAAACCGTAACTATGCTTGTGTGGTGACCCCCAAAAGTTAGATTTGAAAGCGTAGTGGCTTTTAGCTGCTACGC
>OOIG01000511.1_pt1 | contig 33202 bp, 24 predicted proteins | sample 1692091 | NCBI WGS metagenome assembly OOIG01 (sample SAMN06348188, study PRJEB24527) | human gut metagenome | biome: human gut; feature: ankylosing spondylitis patient; material: feces | host: Homo sapiens | place: China | collected 2015-10 | reverse complement strand
GGCGCGCTGTTCCTGCGCCGCACCAACAACTACAAACGCTTCCTCTCCTACTCCACGGTCGAGAACATGGGCATCGCGGCCATCGGGCTGGGCATCGGGGGCATCGGGGTCTGGGCCGCCGTGTTCCACGTCGTCTGCCATACGCTCATCAAGAGCAGCCTGTTCCTCCAGATCGCCGTCGTGCGGCAGGTCTACGGCAACTACCGCATCAACCGCATCGGCGACTACATCCACATCAACCGCGTGGGGGCCGTGGGACTGCTCACGGGGATGGTCGTGCTGGTGGCCTTCCCGCCCTCGCCGCTGTTCCTCTCCGAGCTGATGATCCTCAAGCAAACCATCGCCGACGGCCGCTGGTGGCTCGTCACGGGCATCATGTTGCTGCTGTGCCTGGTCATCTACTTCTTCTGCTCGCGCCTGCTGCGCCTCTGCTACCAGCCCCGGCAGGACGAACTGCACCCCTCGGCGACCGACCGCGCACTGTCGTGGTCGGCGCTGTCGCTGCTCGCCGCCGCCATCGGGCTGGGGCTTTGGCAGCCCGCATTTTTCCGGGAACTGATCGACCGAATCGCATCGCTATGAATTACTACGTAACCGACAATACCGGCGCCTCCGTCGCGCTGAACGACATCCCCGAAGTCTCCTACGCCGCCTTCTACGAGGACCTTCGCGTAAAACTCTCCGACGCACGCTACCATGCGGCCCACTATTTCGCCCTCCCGTCGGGCGACCGCATGCGTTTCTTCCTGCTGCTGCTCGACGACGCCGAGCGCCGCGTGCTGATCACTTCGCACGCCACGGACTACTACGACGAGACGGCGCTCCCCTCGCTCACAGCCCTGCACCCGCAGATGCACCCCTTCGAGCGCGACATCTCGGAACGCTACGGCATCCGTTTCGACGGCATGCCGTGGCCCAAGCCGCTGCGGTTCCCCGCCGGGCGTTACGACCGCCGCAGTTCGATCGAGAACTACCCCTTCTACACGATGGAGGGACGCTCGCTGCACGAGGTCAACGTCGGGCCGATCCACGCAGGCGTCATCGAACCGGGGGCCTTCCGCTTCATCTGCAACGGCGAGCAGGTCCTGCACCTCGAAATCGCGCTGGGCTACCAGCACCGGGACGTCGAGACGGCCTTCGAAACGACCGCGAACCGCCTGCGGCAGATGTGCCTTGCGGAGTCCGTCGCCGGAGACAGCGCCGTGGCGCACGCCACGGCCTTCGCCCGGGCCGTCGAGAAACTCGCCCGCCGCGAAATCCCGGCCGCGCTGGAGTGCGAACGCGCCGCGGCCCTCGAACTCGAACGCATGGCCATGCAGATCGCCGACACGGGCGCCCTCTGCATGGACGTGGGCTACCAGTTGGGGCAGGTGGCTTCGGAGGCCCTGCGCACCATGACCATCAACACCACGCAGGCGTGGTGCGGCAACCGCTTCGGCAAGGGGCTGATCCGGCCCCTCGGCACCGACCACCCGCTGACGGCCGAAAAGGCGGCGATGATCCGTGCGAACGTGCGCGAAATCGCCCGCCGCTACGACCAGGTGCGCCGCGACATCAAGTCGTCGCCCTCGCTGCTGGCCCGCTTCGAACAGTGCGGCATCGTCCCGCGCGACGAGATGCAGCGCATCGGCGGCGTGGGTCAGGCGGCCCGCGCGAGCGGTCTGGCCCGCGACATCCGCACGTCGCACCCCTGGGGCGTCTTCGCCGGGGCGTTGCGCCACGAAAGCATCGTCAAAACGCATGGCGACGTGATGGCCCGGCTGATGGTGCGCTGCCGCGAGGTGCTGCAATCGGCCGGATACATCGACCGCCTGCTCGACCTCCACGGACAGGAATGCGGGAACGCCGGACACCCGCGCCCGGACTATGCGGCGCCGCTGGCCCCCTCGTCGCTCGCGTTCGGACTGGTCGAGGGATGGCGCGGCGAGACCTGCCACGTTCTCCTGACCGACGCCGAGGGCCGCATCGCCGCCGTCCGCATCAAGGACCCGAGCCTCCACAACTGGCTGGCGCTGGCGCTCGCCGTGCGCGGCGAAGGCATCTCCGACTTCCCGATCTGCAACAAGAGTTTCAACCTCTCGTACTGCGGCCATGATCTGTAATCGCACCGTTTGGCAACCCTCATACACTCCGTTCGCTGCGTACCGCCGCGTTTACAAACCGGACCCAACTCCACCCCGCCCCGGCGGGGACTTAATGCCCGGAAAAGAATTGGCCGTCACGAGGCTTTTCGTTAATTTTGTTCAATTATTTATTCAAAAATGATCCTCCCAAAAATACGCGTACTGCACAGCCACGGACGGCAGGCGATCCCCGACCTCGACGCCGTGGAGCTGACCCCCGAATTCCGGGGCCGTCCCTGCCTGACCGAGACCCGGGACGCCGACGACGCCGAGCGCGCCGCGGCCGTCTGCCCCACGGGAGCCTTCACGGCCGCGCCCCTTGCGCTCGACCTGGGCCGCTGCCTCTTCTGCGGCGAATGCGCGCGCATCGCGCCCCGCAACGTCCGTTTCACCAACGACTACCGCATCGGCTCGCCCACGCGCGAAGGACTTGTCGTCCGTCCGGGCGACACCCGCATAGCGTTCGACGCCGGAAAGGTGCGTCCCGAAATCCGCCGCTGCTTCTCCCGCGCATTGCAGCTGCGCGAAGTCTCGGCCGGGGGCGACGCGTCGGTCGAAATGGAGCTGGGGGCCACGGGCAACGTCAATTTCGACCTCGGCCGCTTCGGCATCGGCTTCACGGCCTCGCCGCGCCATGCCGACGGCGTGGTGGTCTCCGGCCCCGTCACGACCAATATGGCCGAGGCGCTGGAAATCTGCTACGACGCCGTCGCGGAACCCAAAATCCTCGTCGCCTGCGGTTCGGAGGCCTGCTCGGGCGGACTTTTCGCCGACAGCCGCGCCGTCGACCGCACGTTCTTCGACACCCACACCCCGGACCTCTGGCTGCCCGGCGCACCGACCCACCCGATGACCTACATCGACGGGATGATGAACCTGCTGGGGCGCAAAACCCGCCAGTGACGATGCAGAGCCTCGCAACCATATTCGTCTCGTTCCTGAAAATCGGGATGTTCACCTTCGGAGGCGGCTATGCCATGCTGCCTCTGATCGAACGCGAGCTGATCACCAAACGCAAGTGGATCGAGCAGAAGGAGTTTTTGGACCTGCTGACCCTCGCGCAGTCGGTCCCCGGCCCGATCGCCGTCAACACCGCGGTATTCGTAGGCTACAAGGTCCGCGGACTGCGCGGCGCGGCGGCGGCCCTGCTGGGCACGGTGACGCCGTCGTTCGTCATCATCCTTGCAATCGCCATCTTCTTCGCCGGCATCCGCCAGAACCCCGTCGTCGACGCGGCCTTCAAGGGCATGCGCCCGGCGGTCGTGGCGCTGATCATTGGCCCGGTGCTCACGCTCTCCCGCGGCATGCACTGGACGATGCTGGTCGTCATCGCCGCCTCGGCCCTGGCCATCTGGTGGCTCGACTGGTCGCCGATCTGGATACTCGCCGCGGCCGCCGCGCTGGGCATCGCCTGGGAGTTGACAATGGCAAAAAAGGTGAAAGGTGAAAGGTGAGTTTTGCGGTTGAGCGAGGGCAGAGACCGCCTGCGGGACATGCCGACTCCCAACTTTTAATTTTTAATTCTCAATTCTTAATTAGCGCAGCTATGATCCTCTGGCAACTCTTCATATCCTACCTCAAGATCGGATTCTTCGGATTCGGCGGCGGCTACGCCATGCTGTCGCTGATCCAGAACGAGGTGGTCGTGCAACACCAATGGATGACCAACGCCCAGTTCGCCGACATCGTCGCCGTGTCGCAGATCACGCCCGGACCCATCGCCATCAACTCGGCGACCTACGTGGGTTACAGCGTCGGCGTCCAGACCGGACACACCTGGTGCGGCATCCTGGGTTCGGCGATCGCCACTTTCGCCGTCTGCCTGCCGTCGCTGACGCTGATGATCCTCGTGGCGCGTTTTTTTATGAAACTCAAAGGGAACCGGCTGGTCGAAGGGGCCATGCGGGGCATGCGGCCCGTGGTGATCGGCATGATCGCCGCCGCGGCTCTGCTGCTGATTTTCCCCCACGGCGACAACCCCGACGACCGGAACTTCATCGACGCCTGGAGCTGGGTGCTCTTCGGCGGCGTTTTCGTGGGTTCATGGCGCAAGGTCAACCCCATCCTGCTGATCGTCCTCTCGGCCGGGGCGGGAATCCTGATTTACTACGTATTCTAACCCGACACACCATGAAGAAATCCTTAAAAAACAGTTAAAAAAGTGGAATATCGGCGACTATGTCCGCCAATTCTCGATCGTTACGGGCGGCGTGCTGCTGACGCTGTGGCTGACGGCCAAGATCGCCGACTCGGCAAAACAGAGGGAGGTGCGGCAGGCCATGCAGCTCGTTGCGCTCGAACTGCGCGACAACCTGCAAGTTATACAGGATTACAAATGGATGTACAACGACGAGAAACGGGTCGCATACCGCCTGAAGGAGCATGATTTCTCGCTCGACGGCCTTCCCGCCGATACGGTAGCTTACTATACCCGGCGGATCACCGGCAGCATGGGAAAACCCTACCGCTTCCTGACCGACGCGCTGGAGATGTTCAAGACGACGGGCATCGCGTCCGACATCGCCGACAAACAGGTCGTCATCGACCTTCTGCGCTGCTACAACGAACTCGGGGCATTCGACAACTCGATGAATATCTACTACGACCAGCGCATGAAAGCCATCCTGCCCGAACAGATGGGGGAAACCTTGTGGTCTGCGGATACGAATATAGACAAGGCATTCGGCAAAATGCTCGCCAGCAAAAAGGTGCGGAACTGGCTCGGTATGATTCCGAGGGCTTTCGACTCACACTACTTCGAGACGAATGAAGAAAAGCTCGAAACAATGATTGCCGAGCTGGAAAAACGCTACCAGTAGATCAAGTGTCCGCGGATCGGTCAAAAGCCCCGCGATCAGTCCTACCGGAGGTGTAAAGATCACGCTGACGAGGAGTGCTCAATCGCCGTAGTCGTCCCGGTGGGCATACCCGACCGGTTCTTCCACCGAAGTGGAAGAGCCTTCTTTGAGGAATATCCCGGAATCGAAGCGCCGGGCGGCCTGATGCAGGGGTATGGACATCTCCGTTCCGGGTTTCACAGAGCCAGCAGCATGGCCCCGCCCGTCAGCGCCAGCAGCAGGAACGCGGCGAAGAACAACAGCCCCAGAATGGCGACGACGGTTCCGACACAACCCCATCGCTGCCCTCCGCCGGGCAGCGGATCGGTCAGCAGGGCGACGATCAGCCCGACGAGCGGCGTGAAGATCAGGCTTATCAGAAACGCCCAGCCAAAGCCGATACGGCGGTGGCTGCCGATGATGCCCACCAGCACGGCGAGGAAACAGCCGCTCAAAATTCCGAATATCACTGCAAGAATACTCATATCACGTGTTTTAAGGTTGATAGAATCCGTCTAAACTCACGGGCGCAGAACCGAAAGGAAAAAGGAACGAAGCCTCCGGGAGCTCCTAAAACCGGCGGGCCTCCGCAGGGCGGAGCTGCGGCCTGCCAACTTGCCCCGGCAAGTTGAAACCGATTTCTTATGCCCTTTTCGGCCGCTGCAATTTCGCAGTCTGCAACTGCCGTTCTGCGCTCGTTTTCATAGAACCGGCGTCTTACGCCTGCGCCGCGGAACGCGACACGGGATTCCGACTTGAGGACGGTTGCCAAAAACACAGCGCATCCCCTGCGCCCCCCGCAAACCCTACCGCGTAAACCGGTAATAGGTTCCCAACGGCAGCTGCTTGCCGGCCCGGTCGGTGAAACACAGCTCGCCCCACTGCTCCTCGCGCGGCGCGCCGAACGCCTGCCTCACAGCCGTGCGTGCCAGCGTCGACGAGAGGCCCATCGAGTAGAGGTTCAGCACCAGAAACGCCCCCCGGGGTTCGAGCAGCTGCGCGCAGCACTCCAGCATCTCGCCGATGTTGTCCTCCAGAATCCACCGCTCGCCGCCGGCCCCGCGCCCGTAAGCCGGGGGATCGAGGATGATCCCGCGGTAAAGGCTCCCGCGGCGCACTTCGCGCCGGACGAATTTCAGCGCATCCTCGACGATCCACCGCACGCCCTCCAGGCCGCTCAACTCCATGTTCTCACGCGACCAGGTCACCACCTGCCTGACCGAATCGACGTGCGTCACCTCGGCCCCGGCGGCCCGCGCCGCGAGCGTCGCCCCGCCCGTATAGGCGAAGAGGTTCAGCACCTTGGGGGCGCCACCTCGCGCAACGCCCGAACCGACAGCCGCAACACGCTCGCCATCAGTAGGTCCGTCTCCGGCCAAAGCCCGGCAGTTGTCGTAGATGAAATTCCAGTTGGCGGCCTGCTCGGGGAAGATGCCCACGTGCTTGAACGACGTAAGCCCCAGCCGCATGCGCAGCCGCATCCGCTTATAGGCATACTCCACCACCCAGCGGTCGGGCATTCCGGGCGCGAGACGCCATTCGCCCCGCTCGTCGCTGCGCGCATCGCGCCGAAACGAAGCGTCGGCCATGCGCCGCCACTCCTCTTCGGCGAGCGAGCGCCTCCAGATGGCCTGCGGCTCGGGACGGCGCGTCACATAACGCCCGAAGCGTTCCAGTTTCTCGAAATCCCCCGTGTCGAGGAGTTCATAATCCCCGAAATCGGGCGTCAGCTGTTCCTGCATACATTATTTTATAAATAGTTACACACCTTCCGGCTCCCGCTTTTCAAGCGGATCGACCAGCGACATTTCGCAGGCCTCGCAGTCGAACGCCAGCCGGTAACGGTAGGCGCCGTGTTCCAGAAACAGGTCGCCGCGCAGCCGCGGATGCTCCCGAAGGCATTCGCCGATCTCGCGGCGGATACAGTAGGCCGAACGCAAGACCACATGCCCGGCGGTCGTCGACGCGAGGTCCAGCCCCCGTTCGATCTGCCGCACCCCGTGGTCGCGGTAGAACGCCTCGGCCAGCCGGTTGGTGACGTTCTCCTCGGCCGCAAGCCGTTCCGACGGGTATTTCGCGGCGGGATTCTCGGGCAGAATGCGGTGTTCCGGCCGCCGTTCGCGGCGCGCTCCGGCAAGTGCCGCCAACGCTTCGCGGCGCAGTTCCGCAGCCAGCGACGCCGGCACGAACCACTCCGCGCCCCGCACTTCGGCTTCGCGGACCGCGAAGATCGTGTCGCCCGACTTCATCGCCTGCGCACGCAGTGCGGCGGCATTGGCGTCGGGATTCTTCGCCGGGTCGAGCCGCACGGCCCGCACGGCCGAGGCCGCAACGCCCTCGCAATCCGTATAAGTAAGTTTCAGCCCTTCGGCCGTCGCCTCCACCGCAGCCTTCGCCGGAATCACCCGCCGCGTGCGGCTGCGCTCCACGGCCAGCGTGAAACGGCGGTCGAAATTGCGGCGGACCTCCGCCCCGGGCGTGATCCCCTCCATGCGATTGGGCGTGATGCGGCGGCCCTCCACGGCGTTGACGTTGGTCCCGGTCACGCCGCGCGGCGTCAGGAAACAGATGCCGTCGCCCGGCGCAAGATCGTGCGCACCGTCGAGCGTGAACGTGCCGCCCGAAACGCCCGCCACGCGGCCCACCCGTTCGCCGACCGCCTTCGGGGTGTCGAACGACGCCACTCCGGCGCGCTTTCCGTCCAAAAAATAGTCGGACTCCCCGCGTGTAAAACTCTTCGACGGATCGGGCGTGAAATCCGGGACGCTCTCGCCGACGGACGACCGCACCAGCCCCGGCCGCAGGGCCAGCGCCTCGTCCACCGCCCGGCGGTAGTGGGCCACAACGTTCCGGATATAAGCGAGATCCTTGAGCCGACCTTCTATCTTGAATGAAGTGACGCCCGCATCCAGCAGATCGCCAATGCGTTGCGAAAGATTCATGTCGCGCACCGACAGCAGATGCTTCCCGGCAATCCAGGTACGGCCCTTTCCGTCGGTGAGGTCCCACGTCAGGCGGCAGGGCTGGCTGCACGCCCCGCGATTGCCGCTGCGCGCGGACATCGACCGCGAGAGGAAACAGCGGCCGCTGTACCCCACGCAGACCGCCCCGTGGACGAAGCATTCGACCTCGGCCGCAGTGGCGGCGCAGATGGCCCGGATCTCCTCCAGCGTGAGGTTGCGTTCGAGAATCACCCGCGCAAACCCCGCCTCGCCCAAGAACCGCGCCCCCTCGGGCGTGCGGTTCGAAACCTGCGTCGAGGCGTGCAGCTCCACCGGAAGGTCCATCCGCCGCAGAGCCATGTCCTGCACGATCAGCGCATCGACGCCCGCGTCGATCAGGCTGCGGGCCTGCCGTTCGGCGGCCTCCAGTTCGTCGTCCCACACGAGCGTGTTGAGCGTGGCGTGGACCCGCACTCCGAAGCGGTGGGCATACTCCACGACCCGGGCGATCTCCTCCGCGGAGTTCCCCGCGGCCTGCCGCGCGCCGAACCGCGCGCCGCCGATATAGACCGCATCGGCGCCGTAGTCCACGGCGGCCGCGGCCGCAGCGTAATCTTTGGCAGGAGCTAACAGTTCGACGAGTTTCATTTTTTTCTTTTTGCAAAAGTAACAAAAAGCGGTCAATATCGGGACGTCGCGGACGGAAAATCGCGGGAACCGCCGCCGGGACGGACATTATCAATTATCATTCAACAGCTTACGCCCCAAATGGTCAATATATAACAAATACACTTCTTTTTCACCGGACCGGAAATATCCCTGCGATGACAATATCCGACAAACAAAACAGTTGCAGCCGCAAAACGGCTGTCATTCTTCAAAATCATTAAAACTCAACCTTATACACACGCATAACACCGAAAAACAAACAATACGAAAAGACTTTTACAACAATATTTTCAGGATTTCCAGAAAGCATTCGGGCAAATTTTCGTATATTGTGCCGCAAATAAACAAGTCCAAAAATTTCACACGATGCAATTTTCAGCAAATACGGTTCTCCGGAAACGGGATACCGTACCCATTCATTTTTTATTCCTAATCCAATTTTTATGAGAAGATGCTTTACGCTATTGACGGTTCTCGTCCTCTGCGCCTCAAGCGGCTGCGACGACAAGAACAAAGAGGAGGTCGCGGATGTGATCGTCCTCTCGCGAAGTAGTGTCGCGTTCGCCCAGAAAGGCGGAACGACCACCGTCGCGGTAGCCACGCCCTCCGACTGGAAGGTGAGCTGTCCGGACGATTGGGTGACGCTGGCCTCCGAAGAGGGCCTGCTGACCATCTCCGCGGCAAGCAATACGACCGACAATGTCCGCAACTCGAAAATCACCGTGGAAACGGCCGGCGACAAACAGGAAATCGCCGTTCACCAGGCATTCTCGTGGGAAACGGTCCTGCTGTCCACCACCGCTTCGGAGGAAATTTCGCTGGATTCCGAAGGTGAGAGCGTTCTCTTCACCGTGGTCTCCAACGGCCAGTGGAGCGTCACGAGCGACGCCGACTGGGTTTCGGTCGAAAGCGACCCGGTCAGCGGAACGGTACGCGTCGGCGCCCCGCGCAATCCCGACGCCCACCGCAATGCGACGCTCACCGTCCGGGCGACCAAAGGCTCCGCTACGGAATCCTGCAAAGTGACCGTTTCGCAAATCTCACGCGAGGAAAACCCCTACTACCAAATGCTGGGATATTACGGACTTCATGCGGAAAACTGGTATTACGGCCGTGAACCGATCGGCGTGAGCGGCACGGGTACGTTCTGCACCGTCGAAGAGAAAGAGTACCGCAAGAGTTTCTACATCAAGAACCTGTTCCTGACGGGCACGGTCGTGGAAGCCACCTATGACAAAAACACCCAAACCATGTCGATCGAACTGGGCAGGCTCTGCTACACCCGCGAGATTTCCCCGACGGTCTCCCGCTTCCACTACCTGTACTCGATCAACATGCAGGGCGGAGGTTTCCACAACGGCATGCTGACCGGCAGGCTGGGAGAGGGCTACAACGACGACGCGGACGAAACCCGCAAGGCGATCCTCCTGAACGGTTTCGAATCGCCGTACACCACGCTGGGCATCATCGGATACCAGGAGCAGCAGTGGCTGTCGTTCGGCGACCTCTACTACGCCACCGGCACGATGTATCTCGTGGACTGGGACATTCCGGCCGACACCGGCACGGCCCCGACCTCCGTCACCCGGGCCGCCGACGGCATCGCACCCTCGGGCAGCACCTTTCCCGTATCGAAACATTAAACCGCAGCACACATGAAAAAATTATATGCACTGACAGCTTTACTGCTCGGCATGACGGGGTGCTCCGAAGAGACGATCACCTACACCAACCCCGTCCCGGGCGACGAACCGTCCGGCATTGCGGCCGAACTGGGCATCTCATCGAAAAACACATGGTTCGCCGCTGAAGACGAACGCAACGCCTCGATCGGCTTCAAGAGCCTGGGCGGAGAGGTCGTCGTGGACATCCAGACCAACACGACGTGGAAATACGACGCCGTCAACGCCGGCTGGCTGACCATCGAGAAAGACGACGTCGCCGACCAGCTCGTCCTGAACTGCGAGGGCAACAAGGTCGAGGAGCAGCAGCAGGCTACGATCACCATTACCGCCGGCGACAAGACCGCGACCATCTCCGCCACGCAGAACGCGTACGGCACGCTCGAAATCGCCGCATCGAAAAACAACTTCCAGATTCCCGCCGTCGGCGAACTGACCGCCGAATTCGAAGTGCAGTCGACCGACGAAGACTGGATCTTCGAAACCAAAGACTGCCCGTGGCTGCTTCTCGAACAGCAGGACGACAAAGTCACGATGACGCTCGACCCCAACGAGGAGATCGAGGACCGCGAAACGACCTTCGTGCTGATTGCCGGCGAGGGGGGGGGGAAATCCCGTCTCTGAAACGATCCGCGTCACGCAGGACCGCGCCGTCTACGTCAACGTTTCGCTAAAAACCATTCCACTCTCGCCCACTCCCACCGAATCCGACAAAAAAGAGTTGGGAATCAGATCCAACTACGACTGGGAGTACACGCTTTCCGAAAATTCCGACTGGCTCTCCGCCACGAAAACCGAGCAGGGACTTACAATCACCGCCGAGACCAATTCGAGCGGATCGTCCCGCACCGCAACCATCACCGTATCGGCCGGCGACGGCAAACAGAACCAGACCGAACAGGTCGTCACCGTCTCCCAGACCGGCCTGGACCTCGACGCCTTCATCCTCGGAATCGACATCACCTCGTCGAGCCTGAAGACCTATCTGCCGTTCGACAAGGCCATCGACGCCACCATCGACTGGGGCGACGGCAGCATCGAGGAGAACGTCACCTCCGCCTACCCCTCGCACACCTACACCGACCCGGGCTACTACATCGTCTCGGTCAAGGGCAACGTGACGTCGCTCAACTCCTACGACATCCCCGACTACGGACTGGGCAACCAGTTCAAGGAGGTTTACAACTGGGGCCGCACGGGGCTGACCTCGATGGCGCGCGCATTCCAGAACTGCCGCGAGCTGAAACGGATTCCCTCCGACAACACCGAAGCCTTCGCCAAGGTCACCACCTTCCACTATGCATTTGCCGACTGCCGCGTCCTCGAAGCCGTTCCCGACGGGCTGTTCGACCATGCAACCGAGGCGGAAACCTTCGCCTACTGCTTCCAGAACTGCAACATGGTCACCGAAGTGCCCGCCGACCTGCTTTACAACTGCACGAAGATCACCTCGGTAGGTTCGCTCTTCTCCGGCACGGCGATCACCCAGATCGACGAGGATTTCTTCTCTCGCAACACGGAGCTGACCGACTGTTCGATCATCTTCTCGAACGGCAAACTGAAGACGGTTCCCGAAAAACTCTTCGCCAACAACAAGAAGGTGACGACCTTCAACTCGCTGTTCGCCAACACCGAGTCGTTCGAATCCGTCCCGGCCGGCCTATTCGCCAACAACCCCGAGGTCGACTCGTTCCGCATGCTCTTCTCGGGAACAAGCCTGAAATCCGTCCCGGCCGGCTTGTTCGCCAACAACCACAAGGTCACCAATTTCCAGAGCACATTCAGCAAAACGGCCATCCAGAGCGTTCCCGCCGACCTGTTCGCAGGCTGCGACAAGGTGACGACCTTTATGAGCTGTTTCACCGGATGCAGCGAACTGCAAAGCGTCCCGGCCGAGCTGTTCAAAAGCAGCGGAGCCTTCACGACCGTGACGAAGACCGCCTTCAACAACATCTTCAAGGACTGCACCTCGCTGACCGAAGTGCCCGCAGGGCTGTTCGACGGCTTTACCCTGGTCACCGCCTTCAACGACGCCTTCAACGGCTGCGCGTCGCTCACGACGCTCCCCGCAGGGCTGTTCGCCACCAATACGGCGGTCACCTCGTTCACCAATGTCTTCAAAGGCTGCACCTCGCTCAAAAGCATCCCCGAAGGCGTCCTCGGCGGACTTTCCAAAGTCACCTCGTTCTCGGGCCTGTTCGCAGGCTGTACGGGGCTTGAAGAGATCGGCGCCAACATCATCTCCGGCTGCGCCGCCTGCAAGAATATCTCCTCGATGTTCAAGGACTGCGACAACCTGAAAACCGTTTCCGCGGAGGCTTTCGCCGGCGCACCCGCGATCACCAGCATCGGCAGCCTGTTCGAAAACTGCACGCTGCTCGAAAGCGTTCCGGAGGATATTTTCGCCGGGATGCCGAATCTGGCGACCGCCACCAGCGTATTCGCGGCGTCGGGACTGAAAACGGTTCCCGCCGGTCTGTTCAGCCGCAATCCCTCCGTCACGACCTTCGGCAAGGTGTTCCAGAACTGCGCCGCACTGACGACGCTGCCCGACGGACTGTTCGCCGGCAACCCGAAAGTGACGACCTATTCCAACGCCCTGGAGAACTGCACGGCCCTCGAATCGGTCGGCCTCCTCTTCGGGAAGAGCACGGCCTCGGCCAAATGCGACCGCCTCTTCGCAGGGGCCACGGCGCTGAAGAGCGTGCCCGCCGGAATCTTCGACGGACTGACCGGGGCGACGGCCTTCAACAACACGTTCTCCGAATGCTCCGCCCTGGAGACGATTCCGGCAGGGCTCTTCGCCAAGAACGTCAACGCGACCACCGTGGCCCAGTGCTTCCTGAACTGCACCCGCCTCACGACGGTTCCCTCGCACCTGTTCGAAGCCAACACCAAGACGAAGACCCTGACGGAGATGTTCTCCGGCTGCTCGGGAATCGAAAGCATCGCGCCGGACGCCTTCACGGGACTGAACGGCACGTCGCTCAATTTCCAGAAGGCATTCCTCAACTGTACCTCACTCCGGGAGATCCCCGACGGGCTGCTGAAAACCACGCAGATTTCAACCTACACCAGCCTGTTCGCCGACTGCACGGGACTGGTCCGCGTCGGGTCGGAGGTGTTCAACTGCGCTTCGGCCACCATGTTCAATTCGGTCTTCGACGGTTGTACGTCGCTCGAAGAGGTCGGCAAGAACATGCTGGTCAGCCCCGTCAAACTGACCAGCGTCGCGAATCTCTTCCGCGATTGCGGGATGCTCAGGAGCGTTCCGGTGAGCCTGTTCGACGAAGCCGTGAAGCTCAAGACGCTGACTTCGACCTTCCAGGGCTGCGCGTCGCTCGAAGGCGAATCGCCCTACACGGTCGTCGACGGCGTGAAATACCATCTGTACGACCGCACGGCGGAGAATGCCGCCGCCTCGGGACTCACCGCAATCACCGCCGCCAAGAGCAGTTTCGCGGGATGTACGAAACTCTCGGACTACGACAAGATCCCCACCACGTGGAAGGAATAGACGAACACAAAACGATCCCGAACATGAAAAATACGATAATATGCAGCATCGCAGTGCTGTCGGCCGCACTGCTGGCAGCCTGCACCGAAACCACCCGGATATGGCCGGAGGAGGGCGAAAGCAAGGCCTACGTGGAGGTATCGAGCCAAAAAGTGATCTTCGACGCCGACGGAGGCAACGCCGTGATCACCGTGGCGACGAACGCCGACGGCTGGGACTACGCCGCCGAAGGCGACTGGTTCACCGTCGCCCGGCAGGACGGCAACGCCCTGCTGGTCGAGACCCTGATCAACGCCGGAGCCGAAACCCTGACGGGCAAACTCACGGTCAGCGCCGAGAAGAACGGGGAGACCGTTTCGCAGGAGGTCGCACTCGTACAGCGCGCCGAACGGAGCGTCAACCTGAGCGCCGAAGGCACGGCCAACTGCTACATCGCCCGGACCGGCGGCGTTTACAAATTCGACGCATCGGTCAAGGGCAACGGCGGCGGCGACGGAGTCAGCGACTACATCGCCAACTACGGACTCGCCATCGAGGACGGCGCCTTCGCCGAACTGCTCTGGGAATCACGCCACGACGGCGACAAGACCATGTCGCGCGAAATCATCGACGGCGCGCCGATCTACCGGGGCGGCTACGTGACCTTCTCGACGGGGCGTTCGGAGGGCAACGCCGTGATCGCCGTGAAGGACATCAAAGGCAACATCGTCTGGAGCTGGCACATCTGGGTCTGCAACGACGAAATCACGGCGCACGACCACATCGACTCGGAAGGCAAAGTCGCCGCCGTGATCATGGACCGCAACCTCGGAGCGCTGAACAACACCCCGATGGACGTGGGCAACCGAGGCATGTTCTACGAATGGGGCCGCAAGGACCCCTTCACGCCTTCGCGATCGCCCTACCACGCGGATACCGACGGCAACAACGTCCCGGCCTACAACGAACCGAACACCGCGATCGGCGACGGAACGGGAACATGGGTCTACAACGCGCAGGCCGCCGTGCTCGCCACGCCGCCGGCCAACATTCCCAATTCGATCCTGAACCCGATGACCTACCTGCAATCGCCGTACAACGGCCACGCCGACTGGTACTGCACGGGAACAGACCCGAAGGCCACGCATCCGGGACTGTGGGGTCCCGAGAAGACCATTTTCGACCCCTGCCCTCCGGGCTACAAGGTCCCGGGACCCGACCTCTGGGGCATTCCCGCCGGAAACAACTCGATCACCAACGGCGGCGCAGCGGCGGATTACGACGAAACCGGCGTCAGCGCCAAATGGGACTGGAACGCCTACGAAGACTGCGGGCGCCGCTGGAAAAACACCGGCGACTACTACCCGATGGCCGGCAACATCTACTACACGGACTACATCTCGGTGAGCATCTGCAACTACACGGGCGGCATGGCATTCTACTGGACCGCCCAGGCTACTCCCGACGCGACGAAGTCATCGGCCTACTTCGTGAACTTCAACCCCAACTGGTGCAATTACAGGCTCGGCGAGCACGACTGTTCCGCACAGATACGCTGCATCCGGGAATAACACTAAAAACTGATCGTCTATGAAATATCCATTCAAATCGCTTCTCCTGGCGGCAACCGTCCTCGCGGCGGCATCGTGCGCCAAGGACGACACGCAGAGCGGCGGCGAAGAGACCGCGGGTCCCGTCATCGTCAACGCCTCCCCGGCGGCCATCGGCGGCGAGATCATCCTCAAACTGAAGACCGAGGCCTCCGGCATCGTGGAAAAGAGCCGCGCGCAGGGCGTTTCAAAAGGCAGCGGCATCGACGAGATCGACCGCATCCTCAACACGGTGAACACCGTACGTTTCGAACGGCTCTTCCCGGACGGCGGGCGTTTCGAAGAACGCACCCGCAGGGAAGGCCTGCACCTCTGGTATTACGCCAAATACGACCCGTCGGTCCCGACGAGCGAGATGGCCAGCCTGCTCTCTTCGTGCAAGGACATCGAAATCATCGAATACTCGCTGGCCGCCGAAACTTCGGACCACCGCCGCGCGGCATCTCCCGCCGCCGGGGCGCAGAGCGTCACCCGCGCCATCGCAGACGAGGTGCGCAACGTCCCCTTCCCGTTCAACGAGAGCGAACGCTCGCAGCAGATGCAATGGCACTACAACAACACGGGAAACATCTTCGCGCAGACGAGCCAGCTGGGCGCCGACGCCAACGTATACGCCGCCTGGCAGCTCTCGACGGGCAATCCCGACGTGATCGTCGCCGTCGTGGACCAGGGCGTCAAGTACGACCACGAAGACCTGGCCGCCAACATGTGGGTCAACGAGGCCGAACTGAACGGCACGCCGGGCGTCGACGACGACGGCAACGGCTATGTGGACGACATTTACGGCTACAACTTCACCAAAGAGACCGGCGAACTGGATTTCTCGGCCGAACTGATGCACGGCACGCACGTCGCCGGCACGATCGCCGCCGTGAACAACAACGGCGTGGGCGTCTGCGGCATCGCAGGCGGCTCGGGCAGGGGCGACGGCGTGAAGATCATGTCGTGCGAGATTCTCGGCAAGTCGGAGTCCGGATCGTCGGGCGCCGGACTGGCCGGACAGATCCGCGCCATCAAGTACGCCGCCGACAACGGCGCCGTGATCTGCCAGAACAGCTGGGGATACACCGCCGGAACCATCTCCGTGACCGACTGGACACGCGGTTCCTACTCGGCGCTCTCGCGTGCCATGGAGTACTTCAACAAATATGCGGGACTGGACGAAAACGGCAACCAGACAGGCCCGATGGCCGGCGGCATCGTCCTCTTCGCCGCGGGCAACGACGCTTCGAGCGAGGTCTGCTATCCCGCCGCCGACGCCAACGCGATCAGCGTGGGCGCAACCGCGTTCACGGGCGCCCCGGCCTACTACACCAACTACGGCACATGGGTCCGGATCTCGGCCCCGGGCGGCGACCAGATGCTGAGCAACGCCTACGGCGGCGTTTACAGCACGAGCGTGGCCGCCGACGGCTCTTCGGGCTACGAAGGCAGCCAGGGGACCTCGATGGCCTGCCCCCACGTGTCGGGAGCCTGCGCGCTGGCCGTCAGCTATTACTACGGCGCTGAAAAACGCAAGGGCCTTACGGGCGAAATGCTCCGGCAGGCGCTGTTGAGCAGCACCCAGTCCGTCGACCGCTACTGCACCGGCAAATACCAGCAGTATCTGGGCAACATGGGCATCGGCAGCCTCGACACCTACAAGCTGCTGCGGAACATCGCCAAGATCGACGGCATCCCGGCGCAGCGGGTCGGCGTGGGCGACACCGTCAGCATCGACCTGGGCGACCACTTCACCGCCACCAATGTCCTGGGGTACACCGTTTCCGTTCCCGACCTCGTGAAGATCGAACTTCGGGGCGGAGTGATGAAGCTCACCGGCCTCAAGAAAGGCCGGATGACGATCATCGTCTCGGACGGCGCGGCCATTCGCAAACCGATCGAGGTAACCGTCGAATGACACATTCACTAACGCAAAAGAGAATCAAACCTATGAAAACCTTTTATAAATACGCGGCATTCGCGGCGGCGGCCCTCGCGGGACTGTGCGCCTGCTCGTCGGACGACGACGCGGCGGAGACCGGCTCCGGCCTGCAACCCGTCGCACAGCCGCAGATCATCGTCAGCGACCTGACGACCACCGGATTCACCCTCCGCTGGGAAGCCGTCGACGACGCAGGGTCCTACGTCTACACGTTCGACGGCGGGAGCGAGACATCGACGACCGGCTGCCGGCTGGAATTCAACAGTCTGGAACGGCAGAAAGAGTATGTCGTGGCGGTCAAGGCCTGCCCCCGGGACCCGGCCGAATACACCGAATCCCCCTTCACCTACATCCACGTGCTGACCGACGACCTGGAGCAGCTTCCCCAGCCGAAGATCACGCTCGGCAGCGCCTATGCGTCGAAAACCGTCATCTCCTGGACCGAAGTGCCCGAAGCGGAACTCTACGAGTTCTCGGTCGACGGCGGGGAGGTGTCGACCACCCGAAACCGTACGGTCATCCTGTCGAAACTCGACAAGGGCCGCACCTACTCCTTCTCGGTGCGCGCCATGACGTCCGACGCCACGCGCTTCACCAACTCGGAAGCCGCACAGCTCTCGTTCGTCACCTCGGACGCCGACGTTCCGCCGCTGGTCATCGCCCCGACGACGATCATCTCCGACGCCGTGGCGTTCGACATCTACGCCTCCAGCGACGAAACCTACTATTATGAGATTCTCCCGGCCACGACCTTCGCCAAGTATTCGCCCGAAGAGCTGATGACCGCCTTCCAGACCTATATCGTCGAATACGCCAAAAAGCAGGGCATCAGCCTCCAGCTGGCCATGGCCTCGATGCTCAAGTCGGGAACCCAGAGCCTCCAGATGACGGGACTCACCCCCGAGTTGAGCTACGTGATCTTCGCCTTCGGCATGGACCTGCGGGGCAACATCACCTCGAACCTCTCCTCCACGCAGTTCAAGACCACGGCCGACGGCTACTCCGCCGGTCCGAACTACGGCGGCAGCGACTGGTTCACGCAGCGGTTCTACATCACCAACGCCTACCTCGCCCTGACGGGTTACGGCTGGACCAACTCCGTGTGGACCCACTGGAAGGGAGACGACGTGACGGACGTCCGTTACCGTACGCTGACGACCAAGCTCTTCAATCAGGTCTTCTCCGATCCCTACGACCGACAGGCCATCGCCGCATTCCTGAAAGACCCCAATTACGGAGTCCAGTTCAACCCCGCGCTGCTCTCGGCGACGGTAAACAGCGCCGACGGTTACAACGGACTTACGGAAGGAGTCAGCGCCGGCACGTCCTACACGCTGCTCACGCTGGCCACCTCGTCGAGCGGCGCCGAAACGGTCTGCGTCAACTCCGTCACCACGAAGACCAGCACGGCCGCAGCCGCGTGGTTCGCAGCCGCAGCCTCGACCAACGCCAACTACGGCCCGACGCACAACACCGTGGCCGGCGTCATGAAGGGCATCGACATCGCAACGGTGCGTTACGCGATTTTCAAACAGAGCGCCCTGGCGAACGTCAGCACGGACAACTATCCGGCCGTGATCGAAGAGTTCGGACACGACCTCAAGGAGGAGTACCTCCCCTACATCAACGGAAACGGCTTTGCCATCCTCTTCACCGGGGAGAGCGGCGTAACGCCCGAAACCACGTACGTCTTCATGGCGACGGCGACCAACACGGTCGGCGACAAAGTCACCAAATGGGGTTCGGCGACCACCAGCGCGGCTCCGGACGCCGCCCGGGCGAAGGCGCAGGCCGCAACCCGAACGGACGAACCGCTCCGGTCGCCCGCCGGGAAACCCATCGCCAACCCCGAGAAGTTCATCTACCCGATGGAGAGCGTCCAGCTGCCCGCCGGAGCGAAACCCGAAGGCGACCTCTGGACCATCATTCACAACACGCACAACATCAAATAAGAGTACATCTATGAACAAGATAGCAGCAATTCTCTGGTGCATCCTGTCGCTGGCATGGACGACGGCCTCCTGGGCGCAGAACGTCGCCGTCAGCGGCAAAGTCACCGGAGCCAACGGCGAAGCCATCATCGGCGCGAACGTTCTCGTGGAGGGCACTACGCAGGGCATCACGACGAACGTCGACGGAGACTACACCCTGACGAACGTCCCGGCCAACGCCACGCTCGTCGTCTCCTACCTGGGCTACAAGACCGAGAAAATCCCTGTCGGCAACAAGACCCGCATCGACGTCACGCTCCGGGAGGACACCGCCGAGATCGAAGGCGTGATGGTCGTGGCCTACGGTACGGCCAAGAAGGAGTCGTTCACCGGTTCGGCCGCCGTCGTCAAGGGCGGCGAACTCCAGAAGCGCGTCGTGGGCAACGTCACCAAATCGTTCGAAGGAACCGTAGCCGGCGTGCAGGTCGCCTCCGGCGGCGGCCAGCCGGGCGAGGCAGCATCGGTCATCATCCGCGGCATCGGGTCGGTGAACGCCTCGGCGACACCGCTATACGTGGTCGACGGCATCCCCTTCGACGGGTCGCTCAGCGCGATCAACCCCGCGGACATCGAGACGATGACCGTGCTCAAGGACGCATCGGCAGGTGCGCTCTACGGCGCCCGCGGAGCCAACGGCGTCATCGTCATCACGACCAAGAAGGGCAAGAAGGACAAAATCCGCATTTCGTACAAGGGCAACGTCGGAATCGCCTCGCGCGCCATCCCCCGCTACGACCTGGTCGACATGAAAGATTACGTCGAGATGAGCTACGAAGCGCTGCGCAACAGCGCCCAATACGGCACGGGCATGGATTTCGAGGGCGCGAGCCGCTACGCCGCCGCCAACCTCGGCCAGCAGATCGGCGGACTGAAGAATCCCGAATACTACAACCCGTACAAGAACTACACGTGGGAGACGCTGATCGACCAGTCGACGGGCAAGATCCGTTCGGATGCCAAAGCTGCATGGAACGAGAACTGGCTGGACGAAATCAGCGACAATTCGGCCATACGCACCGAGCACATCGTCTCGGTGAACGGCGGTTCGGAACGCGCCAACTACGTCGCATCGCTGGGATACTACATGGAAGACGGCATTCTCCAGAACACCGACTTCTCCCGCTACACGGGCCGCGTAGGCGCCGATTCGCAGGCCAAGAGCTGGCTCAAGATCGGCATGAACGCCAACTTCGCCCACAGCGAATCGAGCTACCAGAGTTTCGAGGACGCAAGCACGTCGAACGTCTGGTACACGGCGCAGTTCATGGCCCCGGTCTATCCCGTCTACCTGAAGGACATGGCCGGCAACAACGTGCGCGACGCCGACGGGCGGCTGCAATACGAATACGGATCGGAGGATGACAACGGCTACGCCAACCGCCCCTCGGCCCAGGGCTTCAACTCGAAGGCCGAACTTTACAACAACAAGGCCTACTACACCCGCAACTCGCTTTCGGCGCGCAGCTACATCACCTTCGGGACGGTCAGGGAGGAGGCCCGGCTCTACGGACTGAAACTCACGATGAACTTCGGTACGGACTACACCGACTACCAGCGCACGCTGGTCTACGACAAGGAGCACGGCAACGCGGCCCAGCAGGGCGGACGCCTCAGCAAGACCAACACCCGCACGCTGAGCTACACGTTCAACCAGCTGCTGACCTACGACCGCACGTTCGGCGACCACTCCCTCAACCTGCTGGCCGGCCATGAGTACTACCGCTACAAGTACAACTACGCCCTCGGCGAAAAAACCGGCATCGTCGGCGGGATCGACGAGTTGGGACCCGCCGTGACGACCACCGACAACAACAGCTATTCGCACAACTACGGCGTGGAGTCCTACCTCGCGCGCATCAACTACGGCTTCAAGAGCCGTTACTACATCGACGCCAGCTGGCGAACGGACGGTTCGTCGCGCTTCCATCCCAGCGACCGCTGGGGCCATTTCTGGTCGGTGGGCGCCTCGTGGCGCATCTCCGAGGAGCAGTTCATGGAGAACACCCGCCAGTGGCTCGACAACCTCACGCTGAAGGTTTCATACGGCGTACAGGGCAACGACAACCTGGGAACCTATTACGCATGGCAGGGTCTCTACGACTACACGTGGCCCAACGCCACCGATGCGGGCGCCTTCGTCGACAAGCTCGAAAACAGGAAGGTGACCTGGGAGAAGAACGGCAACCTCAACGCCGGCATCGAAGCCACGATGTTCGGCGGCCGACTGGGCGTTTCGGTCGAGTACTACAACCGCAAAACGCGCGACATGCTGCTCAACAGTCCGCTGCCGATCTCGACCGGATTCACGGGCTTCAACGACAACGTCGGCTCGCTGCGCAACCAGGGACTCGAGGTCTCGCTGCGCGGAACGATCCTCGACAAGCGCGACTTCCGCTGGGACGCGACGCTGATGGGTTCGTTCAACCGCAACAAGGTGCTCTCGCTCACGGGCGGCCAGGATGTCATCACGTCGGGCATCCGCGTCATCGAGGTGGGGCGGCCGATCTACACCTTCTACCTGCCGAAAACGGCCGGCGTGGACCCCGCCACGGGCAAGCAGCTCTACTACGCCTACTGGACCCAGACGGTCAACGACGAGGGGGCGCTGGTGAACACGCGCTGCGACGAGTACATCACCGACAACGTGGCGATGGCCACCTTGAGCAAATACTACCACGAAAGCCGCGAGCCGAAACTCTTCGGCAGCATCGGTTCGACGTTCACGATCCTGAAGAACATCGACGTCTCGTTCCTGACGACCTATTCGATCGGCGGATGGGTTTACGACGGACTCTACAACGGCTCGATGTACGTGCAGTACGCCGGCAACAACTGGCACAAAAACGCCAAACGCCGCTGGCAGAAGCCGGGCGATAAGACCGACGTGCCGATGCTGGAAGTGGGCGGCTCGTACGCCACGGCCAGCAACTCGCTGATCGACGCCTCGTACTTCGCCATCAAGAACATCACCGTCGGCTACACGCTTCCCAAGCGCTGGCTCAAGAAGATCGACATCGAGTCGCTGCGCATCTACGCCACGCTGGACAACATCGCCATGTTCAACCACATGGACGGCATGGACCCGCAGTATAACTTCACGGGATCGGTGGCTTACAGCTACACCCCGTCGCGCGTGATCGCATTCGGTATCGACCTGAACTTTTAACCACGGGAGAAAACAACTATGAAAAAAGCAATATATCTTATCATCGCACTGATCGGCTTATCAGCCCCCTCGTGCAGCGACTCGATGCTCGATTTCTCCCCGACCGACTCGGGTTCGGGCAAGGAACTGCTCAAATCGGCATCCACGGCCATCACTTCGGTCAACGGCGTCTACCGCTCGATGTGGACGGCCGGATGGTCCACGACCGCAAACACCCACCAGTGCTTCGGCATCGCGGCCTACAACCTGGCGCTCGACTGCATGGCCGACGACCTGATCATGCAGTCGCAGGGCAACGGCTGGTTCTGGGGCGACCACTGCTACAACGTCAAGAGCAACTACACTTCGTCGGCCTTCCGGTCGTACGACGTCTGGTACGCCAACTACAAATGGATCGCCAATGTAAACTACATCATCGACGCCGAGCCGGAAATGGCCGGAACGGAGGCCGACGTGGCCTACGTCGCAGGACAGGCCTACGCCATCCGGGCGCTCTGCTACCTGAACCTGGCGACGTGGTTCTCCCGCGCCCCCTACAACTCCCTGACGGGCGCTTCGCGCTGGAACGAGCCCTGCGTACCGGTTTACACCACCGGCACGTCGATCGACACGGGCGGACAGCCCCGCGAATCGCTGCGCACGGTCTACGGCCGTATCGACCAGGACATCGACCGTGCCATCGAACTGCTCGAAAAGGCCAGGGAAACCACGCTGGCCGAGAATAACAAATCGCACATCAACCTCTACGTGGCCCTGGGCATCAAGTCGCGCGCCTGTCTGGCGGAAGGCGACTGGGACGGGGCATTCAAGGCGGCCAAGCGCGTGATCGACGAAGGCGGCTACGCCGTCGGCACGAAGAGCGACCTGACGGGCGGCATGAACTCGCTCGACAAGCAGAACGTCATGTGGGGCGCGGGCATTCAGGTGGCCGACCAGGCGGGCGGCTACGCCGGGTTCTTCACCCACATGGACAACAAGGAGGGCGCCTATGCCAAATCGGCTCCGAAGCTGATCAGCAAGCAGCTCTACAACCGCATCAGTGCGACAGACATCCGCCGCGACTGGTGGGACCCCTCGGACAAGGAGTCGCCCTACGTCAGCAAAAAATTCTCGTTCGCCAACGTGGCCTCCTTCCTGGGCGACTACATCTACATGCGCGTCGAGGAGATGTACTTCACGGCCGCCGAAGCGGCCCTGCGGCTGGACGACCTCAAGAGCGCACGCGAACTGATGAACACCGTCATGGCCGAACGCGACCCGGGTTACAGCGCCAACAACCGCAGCGGCACGCTGCTCGGCGCGACGACCACGACCTGGACCGGATCGTTCCTCGAAAACATCCTCACCCACCGCCGCATCGAACTGTGGGGTGAGTACGGCCGGCTGTTCGACGTCCGCCGCCTGGGCCAGGGCATCGACCGCCGGACCGACGACGGCTTCTCCGAGGAGTGCATTTCGATGATGAACCGCCGGAACGTCAACATCACCAAAGCCGACACTTACGACTGGGTGCTGACCATTCCCAAAGCCGAACTGGATGCCAATCCGAACATCAACGAGGAGGACCAGAATCCCTAACGAGCCTTTGAACCGTTGAAAATCAAGTACACTATGAAAAACATATCGAAATATCTGGGTGCGGGACTGCTGCTCTTCACCGCGGCCTGCAGCCAGACGCAGGAGGGCGACCAATACACCCCCAACAAGGACGATGCGAAGGCCATCCACTTCATCCAGTCGTCCATCCAGAAGGAGTTTCCGCAGGACGCCGTGCAGGGCGTGATCAACGTCGAAATCGCGCGTCCGGGCAACAAAGGCGCCTACAAGGTCTATCTGGCGACCAAGGACGACGACTACGAGCTGTTCTCGGTTCCGGCCGAGGCGACCATTCCCGACGGCAGCCACTCCGTGACGGTTCCCGTCGAGGTCGACCTTTCGAACTTCGTCATGGGTTCGAACTACAAGACCACGCTCTACATCAGCAGCCGGGAGGCGCGTCCGGGCGACAACGCCGCGCAGGTGGCGCAGTACTCCGACAAGGTGACCCTTTCGGCCACCTACGAACTGGAGTGGGAGACGCTCTACCGCACCACCGGAGAGGGCGAAGAGATCCCCCAGCTGGCAACCTACCACTACAACGGGTACTATTCGGGCCGCGATTCGGGCCTGGAGGTCGAAAAAGCCGTGGGAGCCAATATCTTCCGGCTGAAGGACTGGGCCAGCGGCGTGACGTTCAAGTTCGTCCTCCACGACGACAACACCTGCACCGTGCCGGCGCAGTCGATCGGCTACTACAACTCGAACTACAACGAGTACGTCTACGTCGCCGACATGGCCGTTTACACCGGCAACGACTCGGCGTACGCCAGCTATCCCTGCACGTTCGACGGCGAGAGCACCTTCTCGTTCTACCTGATCTACTACGTGTCGTCGGGCTATTTCGCCCAGGGGACCGAGAAACTGGTCTTCGACACCGACATCGACACCACGCCCGTCGTGGAGATCGCTTTCGAGGGCATCGAGACCACGAGCACCGGATTCAAGGCTCCGAAACTCCACTTCTCGCCCAACGAATACACGAAGTACTACAAGGCCGCGGTCGTCGCCGGAGACATCACCGCCGACGCCGAACGGCAGCAGGAGGTGCGCCGGCAGCTGATCGACGACAAACTGGAGGCCGTGACCCCCGTGGTGACGCTCCTCGCGGACGACGCCTCGGTCTGGAACGTTCCCTCGGGCAACTACACCGCCGTGGCGCTGGCCTACGACTCGATCGAGAACCCCTGCAAGCTCTACACGCAGCGGTTCACGAACGACCCGAACGACGAATATGCTCCCCGATCGCTCGAATTCGAGTTCTACGCTCCGGAGAACAACCTCAACTACTCGCCCTACAACACGCTCATCTGGCAGATGCAGACCGCGAATGTGGCGGCGATGAAATATCTCTGCGTCAAAACCGCCGTCGCCGACTACCTGTGCGAAGCGCTCGGCATGACACTGGAGGAGGTGACCGCATCCCGGGGCTACGACGTTCCCGAGGAGATGATCGCGCAGCTCAACTCCCCCGAAGGCCGCGGCACGTCGTTCAGCCCGCTCGACGAAGGCAGCACGTACACACTCGCCCTGCTGATGTACAACTCGTTCGGCGACACGGCTTTCGTTTCGAAGAGCGCGTCGACGTTCGGTTACTTCGCCAAGGATTTCGACCGGACGAAGACCCTGGAGGACTTCATCGGCGCATTCGGCGTCACGGCGACCGTCGACGTCGATTCGCAGTCGTCCGAAAAGACCTTCCGCATGGACATCGCGCGCATCAACGACCGCGACGTGCTCATCAGCGGCATGACCGACATGCGCGACTTCGCACCCCAGCTGAAAGGCTACTACGACAAGGAGCTGCACATGCTGATCGTCGAACCCCAGTACGCGGGGATGTACAACGGCGCCTATGCGACGCTCGGCTTCTCGAACGGACTGTCGATCTTCTGGGGCGACGCCGGAATGGCCGTCGGCTACATCGGCGACACGCTCTACTGGGCTTCAAGCCCCTACTCACCCGAAGAGGTCAACAGCTACATGTTCCTGCTCTTCAGCACGCCGCAGGCGTCGAGTTCGAGCTACCTGCGCCAGTACGCCGGTTCGAAAACCTACTCGTCCCTCAAGATGAAGCCCCTCCAGCAGGCGTCCGCACAGACCGCGGCCCGCGCCGCGGAATCGCGGACCGGAAGCATCGAGACCGGCGGACAGCGCTTCACGACCTACCTGACGGGCGAACGCGTCGCCGTTCCGGCGAAAGCCTCCGGAAACACGGCAGCGAAAGTCCCGGCCGAAGGCAAGCGTCTGCGCACGGACCTCGTGCTCCACACCCGCTGATCCGCAGCCCGCACAACCGAAAACCGGATTTCCGCTTTGGGCGGAAGTCCGGTTTTTTCATAAAATCGCAAAAAACGGCGTCTCGGCGTGACAGTTTGACGCGAATTTACTAATTTTGCAGGTTGTAAGGCGAAAACACAAAAAACTCACGATATTATGCTTACGATAAAGCAAATCCGCGATGACAAAGAGGCCGCCGCACGCAAGCTGGCCAAGAAGGGCGTGGACGCCGCGCTTGTCATCGAAAAGATCATCAGCTTCGACGACCGGCGCAAAGCCCTCCAGCTGGAACTCGACAACACGCTGGCCGCCCAGAACAAGGCCGCCAAGGAGATCGGCGCACTGATGGGCCAGGGCCGCCGCGAGGAGGCCGAGGAGCGCAAACGCTTCGTGGCGGACCTCAAGGAGAAGTCCTCGCGCCTCGAAGCCGAGCTGACCGACGCCCGGCAGGAGTTGCAGTCGGCCATCGTCTCGCTGCCGAACTTCCCCGCCGAGATCGTCCCCGAAGGCAAGACGGCCGAGGACAACCTCGTCGTCAAGCTCGTGGAAAGCTACACCGCGCTTCCGGAAAACCCGCTGCCCCACTGGGAGCTGGCCCGCAAGTACGACATCATCGACTTCGACCTGGGCGTGAAGCTCACCGGCGCGGGATTCCCCGTCTACAAGGGCAAGGGCGCACGGTTGCAGCGCGCGCTGATCAACTATTTCCTCGACTGCAACACGGCGGCCGGCTACCTCGAAGTGGAGCCGCCCGTGATGGTCAACGAGGCTTCGGGCTTCGGCACGGGACAGCTCCCCGACAAGGAGGGGCAGATGTACCACGCCACGGTAGACAACTTCTACCTCGTTCCCACGGCCGAGGTTCCCGTGACGAACATCTACCGCGACGTGATCCTCGAAAAGGAGGATTTCCCGGTGAAGATGACCGCCTACACCCCGTGCTTCCGCCGCGAGGCCGGGTCGTACGGCAAGGACGTGCGCGGACTCAACCGCCTGCACCAGTTCGACAAGGTGGAGATCGTGCAGCTCTCGCTGCCCGAAAAGAGCTACGAAGCATTGGACGGCATGGTGGCCCACGTGGAGAGCATCGTCAAGGCCCTGGGCCTACCCTACCGCATCCTGCGCCTGTGCGGCGGCGACATGTCGTTCACCTCGGCGCTGACCTACGATTTCGAAGTCTACTCCGAGGCCCAGAAACGCTGGCTCGAAGTGTCGTCGGTATCGAATTTCGAGTCGTTCCAGGCCAACCGCCTCAAACTCCGCTACCGCGACGAGGAGAAGAAAATCCAGCTGGCGCACACCCTCAACGGCTCGTCGCTGGCCCTGCCGCGCATCGTGGCCGCGCTGCTGGAGAACTATCAGACCCCCGAAGGCATCCGCATCCCCGAGGCGCTGATTCCCTACACAGGTTTTGATATTATCAAATAAGTTTTTATATTTGCACACACACATTTAACAATAAACACTCAACACAATGGCTTACAAAATTACCGACTCGTGCGTTGCATGCGGCAGCTGCATCGGCGAGTGCCCCGTAGAGGCTATTTCGGCCGGCGACATCTATGTGATCGACGCCGACAAATGTATCGACTGCGGCACCTGCGCAGGCGTATGCCCGAGCGAGGCGATCGTTTCGGAGTAACACGGAATATCCGAAAGAGAAGCACACCTCGGCAACGGGGTGTGCTTTTTGCGGTTTGAAAAGCCGCTTCCCCCACCCAACAACCAACGAATCATGGGCGATCTCGAAAAAATGAAAGCCGGGCTTTGGCTCCACGCCATCTGTCCTGAAATCGGCGGCGCGCTGCTGCGGACCGAGGAGCTGGTGTTCCGGCTCAACCAGCTGCCCCCGAGCCGCCGGGAGGAGCGGGAGGCGATCATCCGGCAGCTGTTCGGACACGTCGGCAAGTCGGTCTGCATCCACAGCCCGTTCCACTGCGATTTCGGAGCGCAGATTTCGGTCGGCGACCATTTCGTCGGCAATTTCAACCTGACGATCCTCGACGAAGCGCCCGTCACCATCGGCGACCACGTCTTCATCGGGCCGAACGTCGGCATCTACACCGTCAACCACGCCCTGCTGCCCGACCAGCGCAACGCGGGCATCATGCGTTCGCTGCCCATTGCCATCGGCAACAACGTCTGGATCGGAGGCCACACGGTCGTGATGCAGGGCGTGACGATCGGCGACAACACGGTGATCGGGGCCGGGAGCGTCGTCACGCACGACATCCCGGCGGGAGTCGTGGCCGTCGGCTCGCCCTGCCGCGTCCTGCGGAAGATCACCGAGGCGGATCGGGTAACGCCCGTATGAAAAAGAAAAAGCGCCCCGGATCGGAGTGCTTTTAGGTCATTGCGAGGAGCCGCAGGCGACGCGGCAATCCGATTGCTGCGCTGTGGCATTACGGCCCAGATCAAGAATCAGACGAACCCGTCCGATAAGTCCTTCCACAATGAATTTTGAGAGTCTATTAACCCGATTTTCCGTTTCCGGCTCCAACTCTTGATTTGTTTCTTCCGGGCGATTGCATCCCGAACGTCCCGATACTCCTCGTAAATCAACTTATGGACGTTATAGCGGCGCGTAAATGCAGACTGACCGGCGGCATGTTCTTTCATACGCCGGGATAACGAGGTCGTAACGCCGACATACAGCACCGTATGCAGTTTATTGGTCAATATATATACATAGCTGCTCTCCATGGCCGACTCTGCGTTTTTTTCGGATTGCCACGTCGCCTGCAGCTCCTCGCAATGACGTAAAACCCCATCATTCTATTCGTAAAGCAAGTACTGCACCCGCTTTTCGCGGTAGCGTTCCACATCGGGAACCCAGCGGGCGCGGATCGCCTCCTCCGAAGCCCCGGCCACGATCATCCCGCGCACCCATCCCGCGCCGACCAGCTTTTCGAACATCGGGGTGAAGAACCTGTCCCCCAGCCCCAGATCGCGGTAGGCGTCGATCACGTAGCGCAGCGAGAATCCCACTTCGCGGGCCTCGGAGAGCGGCATGCCGCGCAGGTCGACGCCGTGGCACAGCCGGCCTTCGAGCGGCGGATGTTTGGCCCCGGCCGTGGGGCGCGGCGTAAAGGAAAAGGCGCGTCCGGTCATATCGGGATGTCCGTAGATTTCGAACGGGCAGTCCGTTCCGCGTCCGAGGCTCACGACCGTGCCCTCGAAGGGGCACAGCGCGGCATAGAGATAGACGGCCCGCTGTGTCGGCAGGTTGGGCGACGGAGCGACGGGCAAGAGGTATTCGGTGGCATGGGTGTAGTTGCGGCACTTCACGACCGTCAGGTCGCACGGCTTCGCCCACCCTTCGCCGACGGCCATGCGGGCGATTTCGCCCATCGTCAGTCCGTGGAGCACGGGGACCGGAATCGCCCCGACGCCCGATTTGTACTTCATGTCGAGAACGGGTCCGTCGACAAGATGCCCGTTGGGATTGGGGCGGTCGAGCACCACGACCCGGCGGCCGAAATCGGCGCAGGCGTCCATCATCCGCAGCATCGAGATATAATAGGTATAGAAGCGCAGACCCACGTCCTGCATGTCGACGACCAGCACGTCGAACGAGCGCATCGCCTCGTCCGAAGGCCGTTTCGCGTTGCCGTCGTAGAGCGAGCGGATGGGAATGCCCGTCCGGGCGTCGACCGAACTTGCGACCCGCTCCCCGGCATCGGCCGTGCCGCGGAATCCGTGCTCGGGCGAGAAGATCGCCGCGACGGCAAACCCTTCGCCGTGGAGCAGGTCGACCAAATGCACCCGCCCGGAGGCATCGGCCCCCGGCGCGCCGGGCAGCTCCGCCACGGAGGTCTGGTTGGCCAGCACGGCCACGCGCCGCCCCCGCAGCAGCGGGTAATAGGACGCCGTGTCGGTCATGCCGACGTTCACCTGCGCCGGAGCGGCGAAGGCTGCAAAAATGGTGAATACAAGGATAAAAACAGATCGCTTCATAGAGCAAAGATAATATTTTGCACCGAAAAATGCTATCTTTGCGGAAAAGCGCCTCTGCCATGAACCTTCGTAAAACGGATCGCTCCGAGCTGAACCTTTTCCCGGCCCTGTCTTTTCTGGTTGTCTGTTTCATCGGAGGCTATTTCCTTTGGGCAACGAAAGATGCGCTGCCCTCGGAGGCGGACAATACGGATTTTCGCTACGCTCCATCCCGGGCAAAAGAGTTAGCCCAGGAACTCGACTCAATCTATTCCTGCAAATCGGGACCGGGGATGGAGGAGTTTCTGGAGACATGGCATCGGAAATATACGTCCAACGCATCGGCTCCGGGCAACCAGAACGACACGCTGCGTAACGTTTACAATCTCTTTACCACCCTCTTCAATCCCGACCCGACGCTTCGCCCGAGGGGTTTCCGGAGCGATTCGGCCTACCGCTACGTCGTTATCCAATCGCAATTGACGTTCTGTATCGCAGAGGACGGCATGTTCGATTATTATTACGAAAGCTCCCCTCCTCCCACATTTCCGACCGACGGATTTTACCTTCTCCGCAAAGCGGGAGCCTATTACAGGGTTTTGGACGATTTCCGACCGCAAATCCGGCAAGCGGGGTTAAAACAGCTCTATCTCACCGATGAATACAAGGATGCTCTCGAACTGTTTCTGGAGAAAAACGGATACTGGCCCGACGAAGAGCGGACATCCGCAGAATCGGGCCGGAAGCGGATGCGTTTCCTGCAAAACTACTGGTACGTCATCAACGGGCATTGGGAAGGATGGCATCTCGGAATCCCCGCAATCGGATACATCGTCCTGAACAAATCACTCGACAAGGCCGTTGCCGAGGTAGTGGAAGAGTACAACGGCAGCGGCGTCCTTCTACATAAGACGCATTCGGGCTGGAAAGAAGTGGGCGGACTTTATCATTGGGAGGAATAATCCCTACGCCTGCGCACCGTATTCCATCAGATAGGCCTTGATGAAGGCGTCCAGGTCGCCGTCCATCACCGACTCCACGGCCGAAGTCTGCACGCCCGTGCGGTGATCCTTCACGCGGCGGTCGTCAAAGACGTACGAGCGGATCTGCGAACCCCACTCGATCTTCTTCTTCGAAGCCTCCAGCGCCTGCTGCGTCGCCATACGCTTGTCCAGCTCGCGCTGGTAGAGTTTCGAGCGGAGGATGCGCATGGCGTTCTCGCGGTTCATCAGCTGCGAGCGCGTCTCCATGTTCTCGATCAGGTACTCGATCGCCTCGCCCGTGTCGGGGTCTTTCGCGTGGTAGCGCAGGCGCACGGCCGTCTCCACCTTGTTGACGTTCTGCCCTCCGGCGCCCGACGAACGGAACGTGTCCCACTCGATGTCGGCGGCATTGACCGTGATCTCGATCGTGTCGTCGACGGCCGGCGATACGAACACCGACGCAAACGTGGTCTGACGCTTGTTGTTGGCGTTGAACGGCGACAGGCGCACCATGCGGTGCACGCCGTTCTCGCTCTTGAGGTAGCCGTAGGCGTATTCCCCCTCGAACTCCAGCGTGCAGGATTTCACCCCGACTTCGTCGCCGGCCTGGAAGTCCAGCACCTTGACCTTATAGCCGTGGGCCTCGCCCCAGCGGGTGTACATGCGCATGAGCATCGACGCCCAGTCGAGCGCCTCCGTGCCGCCCGCCCCGGCGTTGATGTCGAGAATGGCCCCGAGTTTGTCCTCGTCGCGGCGCAGCATGTTGCGCATTTCGAGTTTTTCGATCTTTTCGAGCGTCGCGGCGTAGTGGGCGTCCATCTCCTCCTCGCTGACCACGCCCTCCTTCACGAAGTCGGGCATCAGCTGAAGGTCCTCGGCATCCTTGCGAATGGCGTCGTAATCCTCGACCCATGCCTTGATCCCCGCCACCTTGCGCAGCTGCTCGCGCGCCTTGTCGGGGTTGTCCCAGAAGTTCGGCTCCTGGGTTTTCTCCTCTTCGTTGCGCAGGTCGATGCGCTTCTGGTCGATGTCCAAACAGCGTTCCAGCGCTTCCCGGCGCTGTTCGATCTCCTTGATCTGTTCCGCAAGTACCATAATATGCTCAAAATTTCATGTTCAGTTTCCGTGCGGCGAACTCCAGGATGAAATCCGCCGTGCCCTCGTCGCCCAGCGGCGAGGTGCTGACGCAGAGGTGGTAGGTCGCCGCCTCGCCCCACGTCCGCGAGCTGTAATAGTTGTAATACGAGGCGCGCCGGGCGTCGACGCGCTCCATCATCGCGCGGGCCTCCTCCGCGGTGCATCCCTGCCGGCTGCGGATGCGGCCGATGCGGTCGGCATCGTCGGCCGTGAGGAAGACATTGACGCAGCGCGGATTCTCGCGCAGGATGTAATCGGCACAGCGGCCCACGAAAACCGCCGATTCACGCGCCGCGACGGCGCGGATCACGTCGCTCTGAATCTTGAACAGCGCGTCGTTCGACAGCACGTTCGTCACGCCCCCGTCGTCGCCCACGAACGGCGCCCGCAGGTAGCCGACCACGGTCGAAATCACGCCGCGCGACTCCTTCTCGTCGGCCTTCTCGAAAAACTCGGGGCAGATGCCGCTCTCGCGCGCCGCCAGGTTGATCAGCTCCTTGTCGTAGAGCTTCACGCCCAACCTGCGGGCGATGATCTCCCCGACGGTCCTGCCGCCGCTGCCCAGCTGGCGGCCGATGTTGATGACGAATTGTTCCATAGTCCTATCCCTCTTTGGCGGCGTTTTCCGCACCGATGGCCCGGAATTTCCGCAGTTGGTAAGTCAGCATGAAGAAAGCCACCAGCGAAGCCAGGAAGTCCGACAGCGGCATCGAGCACCACACGCCCCAGCTGCCGTTCCACTCGGTGCAGACGTCGAAAATGTGCGGCAGGAAGATCAGTCCGGGCATCAGAAACAGCAGCTGGCGCGACAGCGACAGGAAGATCGCCTT
>OOIG01000506.1_pt1 | contig 33356 bp, 26 predicted proteins | sample 1692091 | NCBI WGS metagenome assembly OOIG01 (sample SAMN06348188, study PRJEB24527) | human gut metagenome | biome: human gut; feature: ankylosing spondylitis patient; material: feces | host: Homo sapiens | place: China | collected 2015-10 | reverse complement strand
TACGTGCAGGAGCCGGCATCTTACCAGACTTCAGTACGTTAGCCAAGTCTTTTGTAACTTCCGGAGTAAAGTTACCGGTAATCTGTGAGTTACCACCAGTAATTTCAGAGTTTACACGCGGAGCACTGTATACATATCCATCCAATACGATAGCGATTTCCTTACCGATATTCTTCTTGGTCAAGGCAGCCCAACGACGAGAACCTTCTGTATTCATAGACATGCTTACACAAGGTTTGTTGAACTGGTCGTATTCATCTTTTGCATCAGTTACTACATCACCTTCCAGCGGTGCACGACCGTTACGTTCTGTCGACTTGATAGCATACAATTCGAAGATACGTCCTGTCTTGTCCATATCTGAAGCTTTCACACCCCACATCAGTTTCAAGTCGCGCGGCATTACTTCCTTCACAGCCTTCATGTTCAGGATACGGTTTACGTCAGCAGTATCCTTATAGTCAGCATAACCAACGATACAGCCTACACCGCTCTGGTTCAGCTGCAGTACAGCCAGCAACGGATGTTCTTTCTTCAGTTCCTCAATATTTGTATTAGAAGCAGTAGCAGTTTCACCCTTCAATGCAGCAGCCAGACTATCTTTTGCAGATACAGCAGAAGCCTCAGCTACAGCAGTTGTATCAGCTTCTACCATTGCAGAATCAGCAGGAGCATCTGCATTCAGCAGGCCACGTGCGCGGTTATCAGCAGATGCCAATACCGGAACGATGTCTTTTGCTTCAAATGTTTCCCAGAATTCCAGGTTAGCAGAACCCTGTAAAAGTTTTCTCACACGTTCCGGTTCCTTGATACCCGGCAATTCTACCATGATACGGCCCATTTTGCCTTCCAGTGTCTGGATGTTCGGCTGAGCTACACCAAAACGGTCAATACGTGTACGCAAAACATTGAATGAGTTGTCAACAGCAGCACTCACCTCTTCACGTAATACTTTTTCTACTTCAGCGTCTGTACTACGGGTATTTACTTTATCCTTCAACTGCTGAGTTGCAAACAGTTCGGCAAGTTTGCCTTCCGGTGCCAGTTTCTTGTATTCTCTGATAAACAGCGTAATAAAGTCTTCCTGGCTGTTAATTTGCAATTTTGCAGCTTCCGCTACAGCTTTATTGAAAGCTTCATCCGGTTTGTTGTCGGCCAACGCCTTCACTACATCTGGTACAGAAACTTCCAGAATGACGTTCATACCACCTTTCAGGTCCAAACCCAACCCGATTTCCATCTCACGGCATTGTTTCAGCGTATAAATCCCCAACCACACCTTCTGATTCTGCATGGAATCCAGGTAATGTGCCGAACCTTTCGGGTCCTCAGCCGCCTTGTTCATCTGATAACGTGTAACGAATGAGAACGAAAGATAAAAAGCACACGCAAGGGTCAGTAATACCGCAAAAACCTTTACAAATCCTTTGTTTTGCATGTTACTTTAGTTTATTATATTTACTTTTAAAATTTGATACGTTTATTCAAGGTTGCAAATATAGTTTTTTTTTCATTTATATGCGGAAAGGATTGTAAATATTTAAGGCTTAGAGCCTAAAAAAGGGAGTACAGCTTGCAAAAATGAAGCTATACTCCCTCTTTTAGTTATACTCTGTACAGATTTTTCCTGCTATCCGGACATTTTATTTCAATCCGCGAGTCTTCAGCAACGCATCCAGGCTGGGCTCCGCCCCACGGAAGGTTACATACAGTTTCATCGGGTCGTCTGAACCACCTTTTTCCAGAATGTTTTTACGGAAAGAAGTTGCGGTAGCCTGGTCGAACAAGCCATGTTCCTTAAATGCTTCAAAGGCATCTGTATCCAGACGTTCAGCCCAGATATAGCTATAATAACCAGCTGCATAACCACCCATGATGTGGTTGAAGTAAGTAGAACGATAGCGAGGCGCAATCTGCGGAATCAGTCCCAGTTTGTCCATCAACTGCTTTTCAAACTGAAGCACGTCGAATCCTTCCATCGTTGTCAGGCAATGCATTTCCATATCCAGAATGGCAGCTGCCAACAGTTCTGTGGTCATAAAGCCCTGGTTGAACAATGCCTGATTTTCAATCTTGGCAATCAGAGAATCAGGGATAACCTCACGAGTCTGGTAATGTTTCGCATACATTTTCAGCACTTCAGGTTCTACAGCCCAATGCTCCATAATCTGTGAAGGAAGTTCCACGAAATCCTGGGCTACAGACGTACCAGATACACCTTTGTACTTACACTGAGTCAGCAATCCGTGCAATGCATGTCCGAACTCATGATACATGGTGCGTGCTTCATCAATTGTCAGCAGAGAAGGAAGGTCACCTGCCGGTTTGGTAAAGCTGGCCACATTATAAATCAACGGACGGACACCTTCCTGCTGCTCACGGAAGTTACTCATCCAGGCACCGCTCCGTTTGCTGGCACGAGGCATGTAGTCGCTATAGAACACACCTAACAGTGAACCGTCAGCATCCTTCACAATGTAAGTCTTCACATCCTTATTATATACAGAAATAGAATCACAAGGAGTCAAAGTAATGCCATACAGTTTGTTGACTACCGTACACAGTCCATTGTGTACATCTTCCTGACTGAAATAAGGCTTGATGGCATCTTCATTCAAATCATATTTTTCCTGACGAAGCTTTTCAGCGTAATACCACCAGTCCCATGCTTCCAGTTTCTCACCTTTTCCTTCACGGTCCATAATTTTCTGCAACTCAGCAGCTTCTGCTTTGGCATTCTTGATAGAATATTCCCACAGGCCATACAGCAGGTCAAGTGCATTCTTCGGGTTCTTCGCCATGTTGTCAGCCAACTGATACTCTGCGAAATTGTTGAATCCCATCAGCTGTGCCTTTTCCAGACGAAGAGCAAGCACCTTTTTCAGCACTTCCTTGTTGTCATTGGCATTGCCACGGTTACCCAGGCTGGTATATGCCTGATAGATATTCTTTCTCAGTTCACGGTTCTGAGCATACTGGAGCAATGGAGTACGGCTGGATTCTTGCAAGGTAAATACCCATTTACCGTCTTTTCCATGTGCCTTGGCTTCCTGTGCAGCCCCTGCAATGACTGCATCCGGCAGACCGGCCAAATCTTCTTTCTTATCTACCACCAGCAGATAATCGTTGTTGTCGGCCAGCACATGATTACCGAACTCAATGGTCAGTGTAGAAAGCTGCTTGTTGATTTCACGCAGACGTTCCTGTTTCTGGGCATCCAGCCCTGCACCAGAGCGAACAAATTCTTTATAATATTTATCCAGCAAATAATGCTGTTCAGTGGTCAGCTGAATTTTTCCAGCCTCTTCCTGAGCATGAACTGCAGCCACTCTCTTATATAAATCCTGATTCAGGAAAATATTGTCGCTGTGTTCAGACAGCATCGGAGCAATCTTTGCTTCCAGCGCCATCATTTCGTCATTGGTATCTGCTTCTGTCAAAGCAAAGAACACACCGCTCACACGAGCCAGAATCTCCCCGCTGTTGTCCAGCGCCACAATCGTATTTTCGAAACTCGGTTCCTCCGGATTTTCCACAATAGCCTTAATTTCTTCATTCTGCTGTTCAATACCTTTCAGGAAAGCCGGCTCATAATGTTCCACCTTGATACGGTCAAAGTCAGGTGTTCCATAAGGGGTTTCAAACTCAGACAGGAACGGATTGCCCGTGTCTGCCGCCTGCTGCCCGCAGGCACATACCATACAACTCATAGCTGCTGCAAAAATTAAATTCTTCATCTTTTATTTATTATCAGGTTATAACTTCTCTACCAAACACCACAGCGGATAATGATCAGATGCCGAAATGGAATTGTCCACACGACATTTCAATACTCTAAATCCCTTGCTCACAAATAAATGGTCTATGCGGAAATACAGAAAATTCCGGTTATACGAGAATCCCGGCCCCCAACCGGCCTCACGATAAGCATCCGTCAGTCCTTTCCCAATGGTATGATGTGCATACGAAATTGGAGAATCATTAAAATCGCCGCATACCAGCAGATACTTACCCGACTGTCGAGAAATTACCTGTGCCACAGAATCGGCCTGAGGGGCACGAATAGCTACAGCATCGGCCAGTTTACGCAGAAGATATTTACTGTCCGATTTTACCTTCTGTTCATTAGGTGATTTAAGCAAACCTTCATAAACCTCCTTGTCGTGTGCATCCAGCTTATTCGATTCCAAATGATTACATACCAGTGACAGCGTATCCTCTTTCATCTTCAGCTTAAGCAAAAAGCTGGCATTATTACCGCTTACATACGAAATCTGCTTCACAGACAGAATCGGGAAACGCGACAAGCAAGCCATCCCGTTCCCATTGGAGGCTTTTAATAAACGCCTGTAGGGATACATTGGGAAAACTTTTTTTGTTTTTTGCTCATCCCATAAATATTCTTGCAGACAAACCACATCCGCATCACTCTCCTGAATGTATCGTCGTAAAGGATACCCCTCCTCTTCCGTATCTCCCTGCATGTGCATCACATTATAAGTCAGGAATTTCATTACCTCGCCGTCTGCCTCATCCTCTCCATCTTTAAATGGAGTATATGTCAATACAGCTCCTCCTCCGAGCAACAAAAAAGCAAGAGGAAGACACGCTAACTTCCTGCAATGAAACAACCACACTACTACAAAACCCAGCATGGCAAGTAAAAAGAAAGGAAAAAACAATCCTGCACAAGCAAAGACCGGATGAGTTACCGGCGACACAAGTGGACTGTAGGCACAACATAAAAATCCTACCCCGACAATCAGGTTTGCCAGAATCAGCACACCTCTAAATGTATGTTTCCAAATACTCATTTCTTACTTGCATCAAATAAGCTTTTCTTCTCATCGTCTGTCAGACTGTTATAGCCCGACTTACGCAATTTGTCCAGAATCCGGTCAATTTCTGCCTCACGTTCCTTTTTCCGGGCATTGTATTCATAATCCGCCTGACGTCCTCCGTAGTGCACCTTCATCTTGGGCTTACGCTTCACCGGACGTCCCAAGCCTGCAAACCAGTCGCACACCAGGTTTATCCATTTCGTGGCATCATGACCGCTCTGCAGTCCTGCCGCAAACCACCATCCGGCCAGTGCACCACCCAGATGTGCAATGTGCCCGCCTGCATTCTCAGAAGTCATGAACAGCAAATCAAGCGCCACCATAAACAGAGCCACATATTTCAGGCGTACCGTACCGATAAACAGGAACTGTACCGGATAATTCGGTTCACGCACACTTACCGCCACCACAATGGCCAACACAGAAGCCGAAGCACCCAACAAATAGGAAGAATACACGACATCCTGAAAATAAGGAAACACATTATATGCCAGCATATAAAGCAAGCCGCCGCAAATACCTCCCAGAAAATAAAGTCCGCGTAAATGTTTCGAAGAGAAAAAAGCCAGAAACAGACGACCGAACCAGAACAGCCACAGCATATTAAACAAGATGTGCAGCACACCGGCATGCATGAACATGTAAGTAATCAATGTCCAGGGTCTACGGATAAAAGTTTCCGTCCATGCCGGCAGTTCCAGATAATTCATCCACGGTGAAGCAGGCACATTGAATAAGGTCAGAAAAATCTGTACCAGTGTCACCACCAGAAACACCGCCACGTTCACATACACCAGACGCAGCACAATGTCTCCCTGCTGGAACTTTCTTTTCAAATCAGTAATAAATCCGTCCGCCGCCATTTTTCTTTCTCCAATAAACAATCAGTATCAAGCCGAACAACATACCTCCCAAATGAGCGAAATGCGCTACTCCGTCGTTGCTGCCCAGTCCTAAAAGCAACTCCAGCACGGCATATCCAATTACGAAATACTTCGCCTTGATAGGCATCGGTATCGGGAAAACAAACATCTGACTGTTAGGAAACAACATACCGAATGCCAGCAAAATGCCATACACCGCTCCCGAAGCACCTACGGTAGTCAACTGGTTCAGAAACGCATCCATAGGAATGATACCCAGTCCCGTGTTGACCGAATCGTAATTCGACCATACGGTCAGATACTCCACATACTGCACCACTTCCTGAATCAGACCGGCGCCAATACCACAAATCAGATAATACGTCAGGAAGCGTTTAGGTCCCCACACCTGTTCCAGTACCCGTCCGAACATCCATACCGCAAACATATTGAAGAAGATATGCGAGAAATTGGCATGCATGAACATGTAAGTGATAAGCTGCCCCAGGTTAAAATCCGAAGCCAGGAAAAAGTGAAGTCCCAGCATATTCTCTATATCCACTCCGTATTTCCGGGCCACAAACATTCCGAAGAAACAGAGCACATTGATAATAAGCAGGTTTTTCGTTACTGTTGGAAGATTATTCATATTGTTAAATCATTGATTCAGTTACAAATGTACAACATAAAATCGGGTTTGAAGGAATATGTATCCTTAAATTTCATTGAACGTACCTACCGAGTCACGCAGCACCAGCAAGCTTTCCGGTCCCATATTGAACAGCAGGTCAATCACACTGAGATTAGGCAGAAAGCCCAGCTTCTGGTCAAACACCTGATAATAAGGCTTGGGAAAGAAGGCCTTGTCCGCCTCCCGATAATCCCGTTTGGGGTGAATCAGCTCCCGGAAATCATCGGCACATTCCACCTCCGGCATGTATTCCTCGGTAGGTATCAGGCGAGGTTCCATGTCAATCTGCCGGCACACCCACTCACACAGTTCCAGGTTAAAGTCAAACAGAAACTCATATTTTTGCTCAAAGAACCGGTGAAACTCATCCGCATAGTAATCAAAGAAAGGACTATGCTTGTAAGCGGCTACAAACGCATTCCAGTGCACATGCCGCCAGTTGCCATGGTCTGAAATACGTACGTCCTTCATCACACACTTCAAGTCGTCACTCTTTTCCGTCGGAATGGTCAGTACCAACGGCCCGTCGGCCGATGCAATCACACACCGGTTACGGTAAGTCTGCTTCATGTAGTGGTCATAACGCTCCACACGCACCGAAGGATAAGCAAAAAGTTTGGTATAATATTCTACGGGAGCCAGATAGGCCGACCCCAAAATCACTTCATTCTTCATTCTTTCTTAGTTTATGTCATTGCACCCGCTGCCAGAAGCGCCCCTTCCGCGAAGAGTACCAGATGCGCCAGGCCTTCCCTATCAGGTGGTCCTCCGGAACGAAGCCGAACAAGCGGGAGTCACAAATATTCACCGGATCATTGGAAGCCACCCAATAATAATCCTTGCTAAACGTATAAGTCTCCACGGGCTTTCCTTTCACATACAACGTATCACGGAGGATTTCCGCAGGCTGGTGTTCATGTGCCACAATCGTATTGCAGAGCAAAGTCACATTCCAGGGATACACCTTCACCGGAACGCCTTTTGCCGGAATCACATACGGATGCACTTCCGTACGGTTCTTTTCATCCAGCGGCACAAGCGGAATCCGCCCCTCCAGTTTCTGCGAAATCAAGTAATATTCATATTGGCTGAAACTCCGTATATACCCCCCGTCGGAAGTATATCCGGCCAGCGTATTTCCTTTGATACCCAGCACCGACAGTACGGTCAGCATCAAATCTTCCGAGGATACCGGATAAGCATACAGCGATTTAGCGTCCGGACTGAGCACCTCTCCGCCCACACAGTTCAGGTCGGCATCCAGCATCAGCGTATCTCCCGGCGTGCCGATACAGCGGCTGATAAACAGCTCTCTCCACTCTATCCCTCTCTCCACCTGCTGGGGATGAGGGTTATTGAACAAGAGAATATCCCCCTTCTCCGCGCGCGAAGATGCCAGCCGATGATAGCCGAAAAGCGAACAAAAAGGCAAACGCAGCCCGTAGCTCCACTTGTTGACCAGAATCCGTTCTCCCTGATAAAGAGAATTTTCCATCCCGGAAGAAGGAATTACACAAGTCGTCACAAGCAGGGTCCGCACCAGCCATACGGTCAACACCGTCAGGCCGGCCGCTCTCAACCACCACCATCCGGACTTTCCTTTGTTCATAGATTATTTAATGGAATCCACAAACTTAAACAGACGGTTCCAGCGAATCTTTCCGTCAAACCAGCCACGATCCTGGTTCAGCGACAGCCAGATAAAAATAGGTTTACCCACAATATGGTCTTCCGGCACAAAGCCCCAGAAACGCGAGTCGGCCGAATTATGACGGTTATCACCCATCATCCAGTAATAATCCATCTTGAAGGTATATTTCGTCGTTTCCTGTCCGTTGATGTAGATTTTTCCATCTTTCACCTCCAGGCTGTTGCCTTCGTAGTTCTTGATCGGACGTTCATACATCGGCAGGTTATCCAGTGTCAGGTCTATGGTAGCTCCCTTCTTCGGAATCCATATCGGACCGTAGTTATCTACTGTCCAGCCCGTCAGCTTGTTATCCGGATACAGTCCGCCGGCATCATCATCCGGCACGTTTTCAATGGCAGTCACCAAGTCCTTCCGTGCCAGCAAGGCAGCCTTCGCCTTTTCAGTCAACGGCATGTTATACACCGATTCCTCCGTATAATAAGCCATCAGGTCCTCCTGGCTGATGCCCAGCTCATGACATAAATCTTCCGGCAACATGCCCTTAGTATGCACCAGATAACGATACTGCACATTATCCGGCTCCTTGTTGGCCTTACCGTCCAGGTAAATAATCCGGTTCTTGATTTCCAGTGTCTGGCCCGGCATACCTACACAACGCTTCACGTAATTCTCTCTCCGGTCTACAGGGCGGGTAATCACCTCACCATACAATTGCGGATTTTCGTCAATATACTTGCGTCCTACCGCGTAATAATAATCATACACATCCCGTTGCTGCTCCAGGTTCAGGCTGGCCAGATCAATAGGCTGCGAAAGTTGCTTGCCGATGGCATAGCTCATGCGATAGATATCTTCTGCCGGATTGCCGGTAGCCACCGTATCCCCTGCCGGGAAGTTGAACACCACGATGTCATTCAGCTGCACCTCTCCCAGTCCGGCCACCCGTTTGTAGTCCCACTTCGGCCATTCCAGGTACGACTTGCAGTTGAACACCGGCAACGTATGCTGCGTCAGCGGCATGTGGAGCGGTGTCTGCGGAATACGGGCACCATAGCTCATCTTGCTTACAAACAGATAGTCGCCTACCAGCAGCGATTTTTCCAGCGACGAAGAAGGAATCACATAGTTCTGAAAGAAGTACAGATTCACAAAATAGACTGCTACCAGCGCAAACACGATGGCATCCACCCAGCCCATCACCGTCAGCACGGTCTTGTTGGTCGATTTCTTCCACCATGTCCAGGGAATCTTTTTGGAAATATATGCGTCAAAGATGAACGGAACCACTACCAGTCCTAGCCAGCTTTTCAACCAAATCAGAAAAATCAGGTAAAGCACCAGCACTATGCCGAACTTTATCCATTGTTTACGCGATGCCTGTATCATACTCAAAACTGAAATAAATCATTCATACCTAAGAAGCCCTGGTGTGCAGCCGTATATTCTGCAGCCAGCACCGCTCCCAATGCAAACCCCTTGCGGTTCTTTGCGTCGTGTGTAATCACGATAGAATCAGCCTCCGATTCATATTTGATGGTATGGATACCCGGCACTTCCCCTTCGCGGATGGCACTCACGGGCAATTCATCCGGTGCACAGTCGGTCGTACCCGTCACCGTACCGTCGGGAGCAGTCAGTGTGCCCATCACCCATTTCTGCTTGCGGTCCAGATTTTCCAGAATCCCTTCAGCCAGCGTAATGGCCGTACCACTCGGGGCATCCAGTTTATGCACGTGGTGGGTTTCTACCATTGACACATCGTAGTTCGGGAACTGGTTCATAATCTTTGCCAGGTACTTGTTCACCGCCGCAAAGATAGCCACACCCAAGCTGAAGTTAGACGACCAGAACAGCGTCTTACCTTCCTCCTGGCACAGACGGCGCATCTCTTCGCCATGCTCTCCCATCCATCCGGTGCTGCCCGATACCACTTTCACGCCATTCTTGAACGCCTCCAGACAGTTGCCGTAAGCCACTGAAGGAGCCGTAAATTCAATGGCCACATCGGCCGAGCGGAAAGCCTCCGAAGCAAAATCTTCCCGATTATTTATATCAATGATACTCACAATTTCATGACCTCTGGAAAGGGCAATTTTTTCAATTTCCTTTCCCATCTTTCCATATCCAATTAATGCAATTTTCATAATTCTGATGATAATTTTATTCGCAAAGATAGTGTTTTTCAGTATTAATCATTACATTTACCCAACATTTACAGCTCGTTAACATGGAACATCTACTCCAGTTTGTATGGAAGCACAAGCTTTTTCCGCTCACTCCGCTGCATACCACGCAAGGACAAACCGTGGAAGTCATTGACCCCGGACTCCCCAATCCCGATGCAGGACCCGACTTTTTCAATGCGAAAATCAAGATAGACGGCATTCTGTGGGTGGGAAATGTAGAAATCCACGTGCATGCTTCCGACTGGAAACGCCACCACCATCATCAGGACCGCGCCTACGACTCCGTAATTCTGCATGTGGCTTCCGACATCGATACCGAAACCTTCCGCACCGACGGCACACCCATCCCGCAAATGGAGCTGCACTATCCGCCTTATCTGTTAGACAACTACCGCGAGCTGATTGAAACCAGCCATTACCCAGCCTGCTACCGCCTCATCCCTCGTCTGCCCAAGCTCTTGCTCCACAGCTGGCTCTCCAGTCTGCAGACCGAACGTTTCGAACAGAAGACACAGCGCATCCAAGCCCAGCTAACCCAGAGCAAAGGCGACTGGGAACAAGCCTTTTTTCTCACATTAGCCCGCAATTTCGGTTTCGGCACCAACAGCGACGCCTTCGAGCAATGGGCACAGACCATTCCCTTGCAAGCCGTCAACAAGCACCGCGATAATCTTTTTCAGATAGAAGCCATTTTCTTCGGGCAGGCCGGCCTGTTGCAGGAACTCCCGTCCGACGACTATTCCGCTCAGCTGACCAAGGAATACGCCTACCTGGCCCACAAATTCGAGCTACAGCCCTCCGAACACCTTCGGTGGAAAATGCTCCGCATGCGCCCGGGCAACTTTCCGCACGTACGCATCGCCCAGCTAGCCAACCTCTACCACCGTTCCCAGGGCATGCTCTCCCAGCTGCTGCTGGCCTCTACGGTGAAAGAACTGCGCGACCTGCTGCGTGGAGGTACCTCCCTTTACTGGCTTACCCACTACGTTTTCGGCGAACCCTCGCCTGCCCGTCCGAAAACCCTCAGCGACGCCTCCATCGACCTGCTGATTATCAATACCGTGGTTCCCTTCCTCTATGCTTACGGCAAGCACAAAGGCGAGGAACGGCTCACCGAACGTGCCGGCAACCTGCTGGAGCAACTCAAACCGGAAAACAACTACATCATCCGGCTGTGGAAAGAATGCGGTCTGCAAGCTGCCCATGCCGGCGACAGTCAGGCACTCATCCAACTCAAAAAGAATTACTGCGACACCAAGAAATGTCTGTTCTGCCGCATCGGATACGAATATTTCAAGAAAAAAGAAGGTTAAAAACCCTTCTCACCCCTTACACACGAGTCTTTCATTAAATCAGTACTTCCTTGGCAGTACTCTAATACTTTCCTTGGAGTACTACAGTACTTTCGTGGAAGTACTCAAGTACTGACAAGAAAGTACTGAAAGCTATTAAATCTGTATTTCTCAATATGTTACAGAAATTTATAGAAAATCCATCCCTTTCAAAGAAAAATCATTTCCGTCTTGACAAAGGAATATAGACCGAACACTCCCAGCCTGAAAGTCGGTTACGCAAGAAAGGAGACATATTGAACTTCCTTGTCATCCCCCATTTGTATTGCACAGCCACTTCCATGAATCTGAAGTCATACGCCAACCTTGCAAATATCGGCAAGTCGAAGAAACTTTTGTCATAAAAATAAAAAGTAGGCTCCACTCCTACCGACAGATTCAATCCTCGAAACAGGTACCGTCCCACACTTCCAGCAAAAGATGCCGACCACAGATTACGGATTCCTTCTCCGCCCACATACGTCGTATGCACGTCAGAAGAAAGATAACGGAATCCATAGCTGTAACGGCCATATCTTGCCGATAACGACAAGTCGAAGAACCAGCCGGTATCCGGACGATTCAGCCGCCAGCGGTATCCGGCACCCAAAGTAAAATCAGCCCCCAAACGGGAGTTCGCCAAATCGAAAGGCGGTAATCCTTTCTCCGGTGAAGCCATTTGGTAGTTTACGGTATTTTTCCCTCCATAAAGCATCAGGCCTGAAGAACGGAGCATCTGTGCACGAACTGTCATCCATAAAAAGAAAAGGAATAAGAAAAAAGATAATCGTTTCATACTGATTTCCAATTAGCGTTATTATTTTTAATCTGGTTTCTGTTTTATTTACTTAACGATTCATCATTCAGCAAAATAAACGGGTGATTCTTTTTTATCGAATCCCATTATATTCAACATTAAACACTGCATGGTCAAAATCTAACTGTGTTTCAGACTCTGACAGTTCCATCCACTCCGTTTGCCGCAAGCAGCAACCACCTACCAGTCCGAAACCGTTCTCCACATTGGTGTAAGTAGCCCGCATAGGAGCCAGCTCCACATTACCCAGTTCATTATTCTTCTGCTCATTAAGTGATTTCAAATAACGGTAGAACTCTTCAGACAGACTATATAAATAAACCGTATATTGCTTTCTGTTTATAAAAGTTTCATCTTGAATAGAGGTCTTGTAATCAGGTATGTAAGTCATATTCAGGCGAAGTGTGTAATTCTTTCCCTGAATTTTCTCATCGCTCCAAAAATACAGATTCTGATAGTACGCATAGTTTCCTATAAAAATGTCATCCAAACCAGAAGAAGCATCCAACATTGGCTCATCACTCCAGTCCATATAAGCAGAAGACGGTTTGCCATAATGTACCTCCGAAGTCCCCTCTTTCCAATACTTCACCCTTTCTTTGACCGTTACCGCATAGTAATTTTCAATCTTTGCATAATCGGTAAAATTTATCTGAAGCTGGAGCACACTCAACTCAGAGGGTTTTCGTTCTATTTTAACAGCGTTTAAGGGGAAAGGAGCAGGAATAATGGTAAAGGCAGATACTGCTTTCACCCCTTCTACCGAAGCTGTAAGCCGGACACAGTCACTCGTCTCATAGGGCTGCACCACATAATAACTTTTGGCGGGGACTCCCGGCAATGAATCCTCTGTCCACAACAAAGGAACAGCAATGTCATTCACTTCCAGCCTGATGTCCCTGCCCTTTAATCCATACATTCTCATGCCTTTGTCATAAACCGGAAGACTGTGCGAAAGACGTACCACCGTAGTATCACCACTTCCAGGATAACTATATACCGTTAATTTAGGAACCTCTGAAATCTTATCCAAGTCAAAATGATACACACAAGATGACAACAGGCTGAAGGCTGCAAGTATTATTATGAGATTCTGTTTGTTTAAATGCATAAATACAATGTTTAGAAATTTGTTATAATCAATGACATTCCAAAGCATGCCGATTCAGAAATTTAAGGTGTAGCTAAAAGAAGGAATTATCGGGAACAGTCCGATAGCCTTTCCTCTGAAACTTCCATCCACCTGCCGTTCTATCTTTGTATAAAAAGGATTCATACGGCAATAAGCATTATAGATACTCACATTCCAAATTCGCTCGAATCCCCGCTTGGTAGTCCGCCGGAAATTGATACCCACATCCAGCCGGTGGTAGGCAGGCAAAGTAATATTGTTAGGTTTTCCATACATCGGCTCTAAGTCCGACAGCTGCGAGGTTCCAGGTAGGCAAGGATTTTCCACATACTGTGTAGGAACCGTCGCATGGTCACCACTACGATAAGTCCACGCTGCATATACATCCATTCGATGGCTGAATTTACGACGATAGACAAAATTCAGTTTATGACGATTATCAAACTTGCTGGGATACCAACCGGAATAGAAATCATCAAATTTTTGCTTGCTCCATGATAAAGTATAACCAGCCTGAAAGAGGTTCTGCTCATCATGATACACCAACGATGTTTCCAACCCATACGATTTGCCGTCTCCCACCCGTACCATCTGTTCCCAGTTTCCGGCTGGCAATGTAAGACTGCCTCCCGCCTCGTACTCCAACATTCGGCTGGTAGTACGGAAATAGCTTTCCACCTCCAAGCGCAACCTCCACGGAAGTTCCATGTACACACCACCTGCCACCTGTCGCGAATGCATAGGACGTATACGGGAGGTAGAAGGAACCCAACAATCGGTCGGCAAGTTTAAATAAGAATTGGATAACTGGTGCGCAAACTGACTCATCTCGGTATAGGAAACTTTTAAAGTGGTACGACTGAACAGACGGTAACTTGCCGATATTCTCGGCTCCAGCGAATGATATACTGCTCCCGAAACTTGATACATGGTATAACGTCCCCCCAAGTTTATCCGCAGCTTTCGGGTCAGCCTCATATCGTCTTCCGCATAAAAAGAGAATTCATTCCCCTTGTAATGGCTCTCTACTGATGACAATAACGTATCCGTCATTTCCTCCGTACCTCTTATATCCTGTGATAGCGTATGCTGCGGACAATAGATATGATACAAGTAATCGCTTCCGAAGCGAACATGATGACTCGCCGTAGGAAGGTAATGAAAATCCATGCGAAAACCTACGTCATCAATAGTAGAATAACTGTCCCTCTGCATCCGGTCTACAGAATATTCTTTATCATCTTCCCCTTTATAAAAACTATCATCTGACCTGAAGTCGTATTTAGACAGATTACGGGCATATACCAAAGAAAAGTTACCGGTCAGTTTATGATTGAACTGATTATTCCATGACAACGCGGCAGAAAGATTTCCCCATCTGATATGATATTCATCCGTGGTCTGTTCTTTCTCTTGATGGAGCAGATTTCCTGACGGGAAAAGCTGTTTATCCTTCATTTTAAACAAATCTCTTCCAGAATACACACTAAAAGAAAGCCTGCTCTCATTGGAAAACCGATGTGTGATTTTCGCATTTATATCATGAAAAGCATAACGGGCATTGATATCTTCTTCGGGAAAGAAACGATTGGCAATCCGCAAAGCAGGAGCAGAAAGCACGTCCAACCAACTCCGGCGCATACCGAACACAAAAGAAGTTTTTTCCTTTATGACAGGCCCTTCGAAACGTAGCCTTCCGTCCAGCAGCCCCAACGAGACCATACCATGAAACTCCTTTAAGTCCCCCTCCTTCATACGGACATCTGTCACAGACGAAAGCCTCCCTCCGTAACGTGCCGGGAAACCACTCTTGTAAAAATCCACGTTCTTCACTATATCCGTATTAAATGCAGAAAACAATCCTCCAAAATGATTCACCTGATAGAGAGGCATGCCGTCCAATAAGAATAAGTTTTCATCATTCTTCCCCCCGTGTACATAAAGCCCGGAGAGCAGTTCCGTGCCAGCAGATACTCCGGGAAGCTGCTGAATTGCCTTGACTAAATCCGGTGAACTGAACAGTGAGAATTCCGTATTCAACTGTTCTGAAGTCAACGAAATCTTTCCAGTCTGAGTTGTAAAAAGAGAAGTATTCAAATCGGCTGTTACCACTACCCCTTCCAATGCAGTGGAACTTTCCTTCAAATAAATAGTACCAGAATAATCTGAACGCAAGTCCAATTCTTTCACCACCTCTTCATAACCTACATAAGAGAAACGCAAAGTATGCTTTCCTTCCGGTAATGTCAAACTAAAAAAACCATGTTCATCCGTTAAGGTACCGATATGCATATTCTGATCATACACCGTGACATTAAGGAGTGATTCCCCATTATCCTGACACACGTGTCCTGAGAAAGTATACTGGCTCGATTTAAACAACAAAACATAGCTGCCTTTTATCTCCCATTTGATTCCGGTTCCGGAAAAGACTGTTTGCAGATTCTCCTTCAATGACTTACCAGAAGAAAAAATGCCAGATAACCGTATCATTTCCAAAGAAGAATCATAGACGAAATTCACATGATACAAGTCTTGCATTCGTACGATTGCTTTTTTCAATTCTGAAGTTTCAGAACGAGGATGTCCCCCTAAACACAAACAGACAGCCGCCACAGTCCACAAGGTACTCATCATACTTGCTTTTTAATATGCACTTTTAATACTTTTTCTATTATCTCGATGATTTCGTCCAGACTGTGTGCATCGAAATTGGCTGTCAACCGTTTGTCTGTCCGGTCAGCTACCAGCTTTACCCCATAATAACGGGAAAGCTCTGCAAGTACTTTCGGAAGAGGAGTATTCTCAAATACAAAACTTCCTTTCTTTACAGAATCCGGACGATGGACGATTTGCGGAACATGCTGACCTTTTACCACTTGTGCCTCCATTCCAGCCAGAAGTTCTACACCTTCCGACTGACCTAGTACAGAAAACCGTACTTTTCCCGATTCCACCTGAACCCATGCGGTATCCGCACGGCTTTCATCCATCACGAAACAAGTACCCAACACTTGAACTTCAGCCAACTTTCCTATTACTTTAAACGGACGAGTACAATCTCTTTTTATCATAAAACCAACTTTCCCCGTCAATTTCACTTCACGACATACATCTGCATAATCCTTTGTACGGAAACAAATAGAAGAATAGGGATATACCGTAACGACCGAACTGTCCGGCAACTGGTACTTTATTGCATGTCCGTATGCTGCCAATTCTGTCCACTGCTTCTCAGGAGATATACCCACCCAGACAATAAACGCCAGCAATATAGCCGCAGCCAGCCCAGATAAAAACAGGAAATACCGGTTCTTTCCGCCTGCCCTTCCAACTACTCCATGCTTTTCCTTGAAAACTTTCAAAGCCTGCCGTGTGTCCAATTTATTCTTTTGATAGTGCCTCAACACAAAACGAAGGCATTTTTCTTCTAATTCATTCATGTTTCTGGTGATATTATACATTCAACCCTGTGACAATAGAAACCCCAAAAATCACTACGTGAAAACACTGAATTTTAGTTAAAGAGAAACATATACACTTTATATGCCCCCTCACGTATCAAACGAAATGCCTTCTGAATATGACTGTCGACTGTATGAACCGAAATATGAAACTTTTCAGCAATCTCCTGATACTTCAGGCCATCCCGTTTATGCAAAAGAAAGACCTCACGGCAACGCTCAGGCAAGGCATCTATGGCAGTCCACATTCGCGCCTCCATCACACTCCGTTCCTCCACCTCCTCATCCAACAAGGTTTCTTCTAATTCAGTAAATGAGACTCCCGATTTGAACAGATTTTCCTGACTCAAATAATCCAAGCTACGGTTCTTAACCATCACATACAAATAGGCTTTCATATTACTTACCTCACAAGACTTTTCATTATTCATTTTCTCCCACAAAGACGAAAAGCAATCCTGCACAATATCTTTGGCCATCTCTACGTCCTGTACATAATGTGTTGCATACAAACACAAAGGTCTATAATAAAACTTGAATAACTCATCTATATTTAATCTGTCTCTTCCCATGTGCAAATCGATTTCTATTTCAAATAGAGACAGATGAAAATACCAAAATCACCATCCTACTTCTGTAAAAAAAGTTAAGTCTTTTCAGTTCTTCATACCTCTCACCGCAATGCCTCTTCCACTGCCCGCAGATACCCATCCAGGCGATTGCTCTTCAAGATAGCCTTCCGCTGTTTCTTGTCCAGCTCCGGCAACAAGTACTCCCAGCAGGTCTTCAGCTTGGCCAGCAGCTGGGCCTCTCCGCCCTCTATCACCCGATGATAATACAGATACATCTGCCGGTGCATCTGCGCTACCCGTGCCTTCAATTCGTTCTCGGACAATTCTCCCTCACGAAAAGCCAGTGCCAGCGCCGGATTCGCCAGCAGCCCGCGGCCCAGCATCACCCCTTTCAGCCGGGGAAACGCTTCCAGTACCTCCCGGATGTCGGCCACCGTCAACAAATCACCGTTGTACACCAGCGGCCGCTCACACGCCTCATAGAACGCACGAAACGCCTCCCGGTCCACCGTCCCCTTGTACTGCTGCTTCCCGATGCGCGGATGAAGCGTCACCTGCGTCACACACGAACGGTTGAGTAACGGCACGAGCGCCTTCCACTCCTCCGCATCCTGGCCGCCTAACCTCATCTTCACCGAGAAGCGAATCTCCGGAAACACCCTCATCGTCTCCAACAGCTCCTCCACCTTCTCCGGAGAAGACAAGATACCCGCTCCCTTCCCACGACGTACAATCAGCGGAAACGGGCAGCCCATGTTCACATCTATCTCCCGATAGCCCTGCGAAGCCAAAAAGTCCGTCAGCACCTTCAGCTCCTCCGGCTCCGAGGCAATCACTTGCGGAACCAGCCGGGACACCGTGTTCTCTTCAGGCGACACGTCGCGCCTGTCCTTGTTACGAATCTCCCCCTTCTCCAACCGGACAAAAGGAGTATAATACGCGTCTACACCTCCCAGGCACTGCGCATGTGCATTGCGCCACGCCACTTCCGTAAAACCCTGCAAAGGGGCTGCATAAATTACTGGTACATTCTCTTTCATATCCCGCAAATATAGGAATAATTCGCTATCTTTGTGAAAATACATAAACTTCACTCTCATGGAGAAATACATCTTTGAACTGAAAATGAAGGTCCGCGACTATGAATGCGACCTGCAGGGAATCGTCAACAATGCCAATTACCAGCACTATATCGAGCACACCCGCCACGAGTTTCTCTCCTCCATCGGTGTCAGCTTCGCCCAGCTTCACCAGCAGGGCATCGACCCCGTGGTAGCCCGCCTGAACATGGCTTTCAAAACCCCGCTGACCAGCGGCGACGAGTTCATCTCCCGTCTGGCACTCCGCAAGGAAGGCATCAAATACGTCTTTGTGCAGGACATCTACCGTCTGCCCGACCTGAAACCCGTCATCAAATCGACCGTAGAAACCGTGTGCGTAGTCAACGGACGCCTGAGCGACAGCGCCCTCTTCAATGAAATCTTTGCTCCCTACCTGAACCAATGAACGAAAAAGAACTCCTCTGCCGCATGGCCCTTCCCCTTCTGCCCGGCATCGGTCTGGTAGGCGCCCGCCACCTGGTTCAGGCTGCCGGAAGTGCGACCATGCTTTTCGAACACGCCCGCGAGCTACCGGCCCTTCTTCCCGGAGTCACTCCGAAGGTAGCCACCGCCTTTCAGCATACGGAAGTATTCCGTCTGTGCGAAGCCGAGCTCTCGTTTGCCCAGAAGCACCAGATTCAGTGCCTGACCGAAGACGACGAAGCCTACCCTTCCCGCCTCCGCGAATGTCCCGATGCCCCGCTCGTGTTGTTCTACAAAGGCTCGGCCAACCTGAACAGCCGGCACATCCTGAGCATCGTAGGCACACGCAATGCCACCGACTACGGCAAAAGCCTCTGCCAGCGTTTCATGCAGGAACTCAGCGCCCTGCTTCCCGACGTGCTGATAGTGAGCGGACTGGCTTACGGCATCGACATCCATGCCCACCGCGAAGCACTGACCCACGGATTCGACACCGTGGGCGTATTGGCTCACGGTCTGGACCGCATCTATCCTGCCGTACACCGCCGCACCGCCACCGAGATGCTGACACAGGGCGGACTGCTCACCGAGTTCATGAGCGGCACCAACCCCGACCGGCAAAACTTCGTGAAGCGCAACCGCATCGTAGCCGGCATCAGCGACGCCACCCTCGTAGTAGAGTCCGGCCCCAAAGGAGGCTCCCTCATTACCGCCGAGATAGCCGAAAGCTACCAGCGCGACTGCTTCGCCTTTCCGGGCCGCGTAGGCGATACCTACTCCACCGGCTGCAATCTGCTGATACAAAAAAACCGCGCTGCCTTGATACAGAGCGCGGAAGATGTGGTAAAAGCCATGAACTGGGACCATGTACCCGTTTCCCCTCAGGTAGTCCAGCGCCAGCTGTTCCCGGAGCTGACACCCGAAGAAGAACAAGTCATCACCCATTTACAGAAGCATCCCGACGGGATACAAATCAATGCGTTGGTAGTAGAAAGCAACATCGCCATCAACCGCATGACCAGCCTGCTGTTCAACTTAGAGATGAAAGGCGTGGTCCGCGCACTGGCAGGAGGAGTCTACAAGCTGGCCTGAACCTACAGAGCCGCAATCTCCTCCCTAATCTTTGCATAAGGCGCATCCTTCAGCAGCACCCTCTTCGTGCCGTCCAGCAGATACAGCGAAGGCATCGCTTTCAGGTCGTACAGCGCCCCCTGCTTCACCGTTTCGTGGTCACTGCCCACCGTCCATCCCTGAGGCAGATCGCTTAGTGTGCGCTTCCATACTTCCTGATTACCCTCGGTGTACACCGCCAGCACCGTCAGTTTTCCAGCCTTCACGGCTTCCGCCAGCATCCCGTCGGCCACCATCTCCTGCATCGTCTCATGACAGCTCGGACACTCCGGGTCGTAGAACACCAGCAGCAGACGGTTATTCTTCGCCCGCGTCTGTGCCAGCGAATGCCTGCTGCCATCCGGCAGGAAGTACACAAAGTCCGTAGCCACCTTCCCCGGACAGTTCCGGCTGATCAGGTCCAGGCTGAACTTCAGCGAACTCTTCCGCGCCTCATCCACGAACTCACTCTTCAGCATGCGTTCCAGGAACAGCGCATACAGCCCCTCGTTATGGAAAGGCGAGTTCGGGTTATACAGGTAATCCTCCATCATCTGCAAGAACACCTTCCGTGCATGCTCCTGCGCTTCCATCCCCTTGCAAAAGCCGTCCAGACTCCCCTTCACCTGCTCCTCGGTGAGCGTACCGTCGGCCAGTATGGCCAGGTAGTCTGCCGCCCCCTGCTCCGCCACGTTACGGTTATTCACCAATGCCGTATCCGCAAAGTTAAAGTTATCCCAGTAGTGCGCCATGAGATACACCTTCCGCTCTTCCGGCTGAGTGAGCATGGTAGGAATTTCAGGGAAAGGAAATGTCTGTATAACGGTTGAGTTCGCAGGGACAGATTCCCTTGTCTCTGCCGTGCCTGGCTTGGCACGGCAGGAGGCAAGGAGTAATATAAGACCTATCAGTAATTCGTATCTGTTCATTATCCGAAAGAACTAATTAGTCGGGAATGTGTAATCAGCAGGAACGTCACGTACGCAACGGATTAAAACCTGACTAGTAAGTTCTGTACCTTTGTCTCCCGGACAATAAATCAATGAAGAGAAAGCAAAGCCATAACGCACTTTTTGATTTGTAAACTGCGTACAACAAGCAACATCATTACCATATCCATCTGGCTTTGGTGTCAAAAGACCAGCTGCATTCATCGCAGACAACTCCACCAAATTAGGAACCCGCCAATTGTAGTATCCATCCTGATTATATGAAGCACACGGATTTGACATTGTACCATCATGACCAATAATATCGCTCAAAGGATATGTACGATATGTATAACCATGCCAACTATCTCCTGTCTTTATGAAATCATCAGCCACAAATATTCCATTATAAAAGCTATTCTCATCACCATCTTCATTGTGTTTATTCAACGCTCCTGACACTCGCTGACGATAAAGACTCGAAACCAAACGGTCTTTAAACACCATGACTTTAGGGGAAACATTGTTATAGTATTTATATGTAGCGTCCGATGTAACTCCGTTTATTGAAGATACATCTGTATCCGAATCTGAAGCTGGCAAATTACGGATACAACGGATAGGTAATGGATTATAGCCTGACCATTGGTTTACAGCACCATATGAGCCTTTCTCTATTGCCCAATATACTCTCTTACCATCATCACTACTGGTATAGTAAAGCGCACCGTCACTTACATAGCGTGTTGGATAGTTTGACTTAATCATCGTTGTCTTATCACCCATATACAATTGAGCTGCACTAGAAATACCATTATTCCCAATACCCATACGAATATATTCATTTAACGAGGCAAGGAACCAACGTATCTCATTCTCGTCAATCTTTCCGTTACCGTTCAAGTCACGATTTCGCGACATACATGCGGAGTATGCTGCCTTAAAAGTTGCAGCATCCAACTTATGCGTTGTCCGATCAGTTCCTACAGATTTCATCCAACCATTCTTCGAACAATCAATAAAAGATGACCAAGATGGAGTATTAGAAGCTCCTATTAAGTTCTTCTGATTCTCTCGACCATCATTATCAGTTAAATTAGCTGTATTATTAGGTTTTCCAAAGTCTATTGTCAACGGTGTTTCATTATACGTCTCAATACCGAATGCTTTAAGACTATTCACACGGTCGTTATAGAACGTCTGCATAGCCAGCTGTGAGATATACGAATGAATCTTGCTGTAAGAACTGTTGCCGTCACTAGATGTTTCCGTACTCATGGCAATAATCATCTCACGCGGAATCTTATTAGTCATTACACTCCAAGAGGTTGCTTTCATACCAGTCAACGGATGATGCAGATAGTAGTACTCATTTACAAAAGCCGTGAAGCGGGCTACATAACTGCCATTACTTGAACTAATTGTTATTTTATCAGAACTTGGCTTTCCGTCTTTGCTCCCGTTATTATATATCTGTTTAATGGCTTTACCCATCTCGACAATCATGTCATAAACATCTATAAGTTTTGTCGGATCACCATTACCATTACTCTGTCCTGTTGCACCTGCATAGAATTGATCGTTTTTCAGACCTACAAGATCTTCCATTGCCCAAGAAGACATTCCGGGATATACAGAAATATCAGTACCTGTCTGTGGCAAGAACTCAATCCATTTGTAATCAAATCCTTTTTCTGGCTTTATTCCCGACCCAGCTCCATCCAATACGTTAGCCTTGGCCTTGACCGCATCATCTTCGGTTCCAGTTCTTACGGCATCAGCATAAATTTTATACGGACTCAGCGTGCCACGCTTATTTCTGGTAGTGTAAGGTTCATTTGTAGTAGACTCATGAGTATAGTCCATAGCCTCCGACTGAATGATGAGAATCAGCTGGTTGGCTATAGCGTCATCAAGAGCCTGATCATCAGAAAGGCCCTCTTTAAGACTGTTAGCTATGGCTGAGAGATTGTACTCCAGAAATACCTGCTCATAGTGGGCATCGAGGTTATAGCTATATTCCGTATTACTTTGGTCATAGACAGAACCCTCTGCGCCATTTTGAAATGCTTCTCCTCCTTGTCTCTGAGCTTCCACAATAATTTTATTAACGTCAAGAACGCTGACTGAATATGTGTAGCTGTAATTTCGCATTACAGAGAAATCTCCGTAATTACGGGAAGCATCACCTGACTTTCCGAAATTACCAAGGTGAATAGTATATTCAACATTAGCTGTTACAGGATTTGTAGCATCTCCCTCAAACGTACCGCTTATCACAACAAAGGTACTCTTTTGAGGAGCATTAGTCCATGTTTTATCTTCGGGAGAAGCGCCGGAATTTTCGTTTCCATTCCATACTTCACGAGAATTATAATCAGAAACAGTTTTATCCTCTTGCACATTTTCAGGCATATAAAAGTCAAACGAATAGTTACCTCCCTGCGCCGTTCCGATATTTTCAGAACCGGTATTAATGTATGCAACATTCGACACACTGGTAGTAAGAAGATCAAGGCCTTCAGGAATACCGTTTGTAAGATAGCTCTTTGTAGGAATATTGTAAACACGGAACGAGGTTGGTGTAAACGTACCATTGGCACCGTCAGCAGCAGACAGATTGGCCGCAATATTGAATGTAATATGTGCCATAGCGCGCTTCATCTTTATTGCCACAAAATTTTCAATATCACCATATTTACCATAATGACTTACGGCATTGTTAGTCCCGAAGACTACGCCTTCGTTCCATCCTGATATCAACATCTGCGACGAAGACGTGATATGGAAAGGCTGCATACCGTCTGTTGTTGATGCCTGATCAACAAGTTTGTGACTAACATCTGCCACAATGGCTTTTACCTCATCAAAGTGTTTCTTCTCATAATAAGCTGCTGATAAATCCGTTATCACGTTTTCCCAAAAGGCACCGTCGGCTACATTTGCCACTGCAATGAGTTTCTTCTCGCCTGACGTACTTTTAAAACTTACACTATAGCGGCATTGGCCAGTAGTAGAGATAACAGGATTTTCACCTACAGTCAAGCCACCACCTTCATAGTTTGTCACCATCTGCTCAAACGATCCGTCACCATGAAACACACAGATAACGACATCAGACAGTTCGGACAAGTCGCTACCCGATGCACGGGTAATCGCTACATCCGTAGAAGGGATAGCAGCAAAGTTCAGGCTGACCGTAATGGGCACTCCTTCTTCCACATTGCTGGTTTTCACCACATCATCATCTATACAGCTTGTCAGATTAAACAACGCCATACATACGGCAAAAATGCCGACATATATTTTAATAAGATATATCTTTTTCATACCTAATCCTCCTTTCATCTTTAATTAAACGGTGGTACATCTACTTCAACCGTTTCCCAAGGAACAACCTCGATGTTGAATTCCGGCTCAGTAGATGCGTTCAGCGTAATGTTTATGTCAAGCGCTGTACCGCGGCTTATTTGCGTAATATTTGGAGTAACAGCGTGTGTGATATCCAATGTCTTTTCTCCATTCCAAAATGCGGAAAGAATATAATTACTTTCCATATTCTCAAAGAAGTAAGCATAAACCGTAGCTGACTCGCCAGCCGGAACACGCATGTTACCCAAAGAAAGTTCGCCTTGGTTTTCTGCAGACAAAGACTTTCCTGCGAACAATGGCGTAGAAGTCATGTTGAGACCAGACAATTTAATACCATTCACATACTGGACGCCCGCCGATGCATTATGTATGGTCAAACGCACCTTTGCCACGGCAAAATCGAGCGTCATTTTCTCGGTCTGTATTCCGCCACCAGACTGTGGCATTACCGTAATCTGCTGATATGCAGTCTGCGGAATCATTGTATTTTTAGAAACGTCATTAGCATTTGTCAGGAATTCACTCTGCAGGTTCATGCTCTTCAAGTCAGCAATAGTGACTTTGTCCCAACTTTTTTCTGTGTATCCTACGCCATCCTCATTAGCTATGGCATAAAAGTCGAAGGTTTCACCTTCAGCATTTACAGTCATTTCGCTGAACTTGATGCTCTTGCTCGTTTCGCCTTCAGCTATGTCATATTTCACATTGTAAAGTATTTCACCGTTCTGCCTTGCCACAATCACACGCAGGGTACGCATATGCTCATTTACCTCCAAATCATCAGCTGATGATACAGAGCTATTGATAGCTCGCGTTGAAAATGTCATTGTAACAGTAGCCGTTTCTTTTGAAACAGAATCATCCTTGATGCAAGACAAAGGAAGTAATGCTAACAGAAGCAGTATGCATACTCGTATACTATATGTACTCAATTTAGTCTTCATAAATCAGTCCTCCTTTCCTTGCTTTATTGCCAATCAGGTTGAATGTCCTCCACATACCATGCCGGCAACTTGATTGTTACATCAGTTTCAATAAAGTTTATCTCGATAGGCAAATAAGCCTCCTGTTTAGTCACATCTATGTATTTTTCATTGCGCTTTATAAAGTTATAAAGGCTTCCTCGTATCAATTCTTTGCCATCGGCAGTACTTAATACAAGCTCATGTTCACAACAGCTTTCATCCAGTTCTCCTTCATTATCCATACGGAATAAAGCAAAGTCATCCGTACGATAGCATCCCTTTTCCGCATCATAAATAAGTTCTGGATAACAAGTTCCTTTTTCTTCAAGGTTTATATGATTATTAAATGATGTCTGTGCATTCGAATTTTCAATACGCACATTGATTGGAAGATTATCAGCTCTTGTAGGAGCAGGCAAACCTGTAATTTCAATATCCACATCAACATGCGAACTATAGAGTGTGACAGTATCTCTATACATTACACCTTCCTGCACAGGCATAACAAATTCCTTCTGGCCCAAATAATTGTCATCATGGTTAGTTACCGGATCCGGAACTCCCCAATACGGGCTCTGTATATAAATGTCCTCAAAATCGGTAGCCGATTCATAATTTACGACTTGTGTATGGTCGTACGCATTGCCCACCGCAACCACTTTATAGCGTCTACCAGGCTTCAATTTAAATGACGGGATTGCAGCAAAGTTTTTCAGTTCGTCCTGAGTGTAGTGGCCGACACCTAGTATATGTCCGCCTTCGTCGAAAACATACAGGTCTACTTTACTCATATACTGATACAATACGTCCTTATCACCGTCAGCTAGATACTGGAAATAGATGGTCACATTATTACAATCGTCAAGATCTTCCTTGATACAACTGCTTGGCAGGACGAAGACCAATAGCGCCATCAATATTATTTTTATGTACTTTATCATAGTTTTATTTCTGAATTAAGAATCTGTATGTTCTGAGAGATAAGTCTAGTGGCCTTACAGCCACTAGACTTTAGAGTATAGAATAAGGATTTATTCAGCCCAATCAGCTTCAATAGTATGCAATGTCCAAGTAGCTTCTTCTACTGTTACTTCCACACCAAACAATGTGTTACCACCTTCATCACCAATGATATTCTTATCATACAGTGTAGCACTAAGGATGCGATAAATATGACCATTTTGGAATGTAACCTCGTGACCATCTGCATCTTTGTATTTAGTAACCATTGCATAACGAGGCTCAATAATATTGGTACCTTCTGCTGTTCCAAAGTACAGTTTAAATACAGGATTTGTACCATTTGCATAGAAGTTATAAGTAAACGGACCAGCAAGTTTTTGCCCAGCCATAAAGGATTGAGCTTCCTCAAATTCATCAATTAAACCAGATTTAGCACCTGTACCGTGTACTCCATCAAAACTAAAATCTTCCGCAGTTCCTTCACTCTTAAGGAATGATGTCCCGTGGTATTTAGCTCCTTTCAAAGTATATCCATCCAAATATGCACCGTCAGCTTTTAACGCAGTAAAAATACACTGATCGTCATCTGTACCCTTATGTGTGACATGTGTAATATTACCAACTTCCAAACGAGCAACAGGAATAGCCATAGTCACAGATGCCTCATACATTTCATAAACCTTGCTGTCATCACCTTCTCCAGCACCTTGCTCTGTACCTGTACCTTTCTTAGTATCATTATCTTCTTTAAGATTAGGACTCTGTCCTTCTGTATCTGATGATTTTGTAAAGCTTGTGGTTTCACCATAAGCAGGTACGTTAGCAGCAGCTACCTGCAAGTCTATTAACTTTTTATTAATACTATAATCAGCTACACCACCATTGATAGAAGCTGTTAATTTTTCAGGAACAGCAATATTCCAGAATTTTAAAATAGTAGCATTTTCTCCTTCAGATGCGCTCTTTAACTGCTCGGCATTAATAATTATTGATTCCTCATAAGGAAGAGTTGGCTTACCCTCTGCATCCAATGTTTTCCCTGTTAAAGTAATTGTCAAATCCCCAGTAATAGCAACAGAAGTATTAGCATCACCTGTTGTTGCTCCACCAGCATTACGTGTTAACAAATCAGGAGAAACGATTTTTACAGCAACAGCTCCATTTCCTTTAAACTGAGCACCACCATTATCAGCTACATCTTCGTTAGAGCATGCGAACAAACCCAAGCCCGCAAATGCCAAAAATAAACTTTTTGTCAGTTTCATAGTAAACTAAAATTTAAATTAAACATCATTTTTATAGAATCTCATTTATTTCTTTCAAGTTGTTTATTCAGCCATGTATTCCACATACTGCTTCAGCAGCGTAAGGTTTTCCCCTGCCTGGCTATATCCCTTGGCATTTGCCGCAGAGAAAGCTTGTGAGGCCTTGTCATACTGGCCAGCCTTAGCGTAAGCCACCCCCTTCATGTTCAGCAAGCTGCCATCTTCCGGTGCATTTTCCAGCAAGCGGATGGCTTCGTCCGTACGGTTGGCTTCCATCAGTGCCAGTGCCGCATTGTTTACTGCCGTTACATCGTTCGGATAGGCTTTGGCTCCGCGCATCAGGCAGTCAATGTATTCCGGACTACCCTTGCCGTAACTGTCGGCCACCTGCTGTATTTCACTTACGCTCATCAGGTCCGGGCGGGTCTTGATCATTTCCTTGCCTTCTGCCAAATCAAAATGGCGTACGTTATATTCTATGCGGTATTCGTTACGACGAACCGGACCGTACATCTCGTTCAGCAAGCGCTGGTAGATTTCGGGCGGTACCAAGGCCTTAATCTGTTCTTCGCAGGCATCCTTGTCGTCACCACAGTTGTCAATAATATTCAGCACTTCATCAATTTTCAGCAGTTTGGGGTGCTTCACCACTTCTTCACGCAAGCCTGCCCAGTCTTCACCCTTCCAGTCTACATGGTAAAGCTTCGGGTCTACGCTCTTCAAGTCATCCTTCATGTATTCCGTGAAGGCTTTCGCACGGCGTTCAGACAATTTCATATTGTAATCAAAAGTACCTTCCGGTGAAGCGTAACCTGTTACGTAAATACCGGTTATGGTAAGATCATTGTTGTCTTTTACCAGCGTAATGGAGTTGCGAACCGTATCCAGTTCAGCTGCGTTGTTCTTGAACTTCGGATCGATACGGTGGCTGTCCTGACGGAACTGCAAGCGGGCACTCCGGGTTTCGGAACGGCGTTTTACGATTTCTTCTTTCGGCTGTAAGAAAGGAGAGTAATAAGCCGGTGTCATCGGCGGGAAGATATCACCTGTAGAAGTATTCTCGTCACCTTCATCGCAAAGCGCACAGCCTGTCACGTACGCACGAAGACGGAGGTCACCTCCAATCATCCAGCGTTTGAAAGGAACAGAAGCGTCATAGTCAAGCGTCTGGGCCGTACCATTCTTACGGCGTACCTTCACCACGGCATCCGGATTAAGGTTCGTATCTTCAAAGGCTTCGGTACGTTGCTGCACCTTGTCGCGCACCTTTCCGTTGATGACGAAAGAAGGAAGTTCCTGCTGCTGACTGCCGTCGGCAGAGAGAATCACGGGCACCACGCGCAGCGAATGCTGGTTCTTCATATCCAGGTCGTCCAGGCTCACCGTCATCTTCACGTTGGCCTGACGGTCGCCCGTCTTCACCACCTCACGGTTCACAATCTTTATTTCACTCAGATAAGAAGTCTGGCCGAATACGGGAATGCCGGCTGCCAGTACAAATGCGAGAGAGATAATATATTTTTTCATCGTACGTTCCTCCATCATTTAATTACGTAAATCAAGGATATGGCGGCCTTGGTCAAACCGAAATAGTCTTTCTTGTCGCTGCCACGCCATTCACCGCAATGCGGGCAGTCGTACTTGTCATAGTCGGCGCGTATCCAGCCCGCCCCGATTTCAAGTCCCAGGTTCCAGTGCTTGGACAGCACGAACTGGTAACCGTAGCCAATGCCGGCGCCATACATATTACCCTGGTAACGGTAATTCTTAAAAGAAGGGAAAATGCCCAGATCCATATTGGCCACATTGAACTGCCCGCCCAGCGCATGAAGTGCCAGGAAATGGCCGTTGAAAGCTTCACAGAACCAATAGCGCGCTTCAGGCTGCACCAGCCAGTGCTTCATCTTGCGGTCATCACCTAAATTAAAGGGATTATAATTACCCGACAAATCAATTGTCCACTTCGGAGCCACACGAAACTCTGCACCCAAATTAAGCGTAGTGGTCACATCGTAAAGCAGGTTTGTCTTCACGGCTATTTTCTGGGCAGAAACCGATATACAGACAAACAGAAACAATATCCATACTGAAGTTCTTTTCATAGTACTATTTCTTTTATCTTTGCATATTTTTGTTTTTCTGCAAAGCTAAATAATCAAGGCAAACTCCCAAAAAAAATGTTTTCCCAATTTATCAGAAAAATTCCTATTTTGTCAGGAAGCCCCTCAGGAAAGCCATCCTGAGGGGGTTCTGACAAAGAGAAAAATTATTTTTTCTTTAAAAAAGTCTTGCGGAAACTGTTGGGACTGATGCCGTATTTATCCTTAAACAAACGATAAAAAGTAGAAGAACTAGGCAGCGCGCTCTCTTCTGCCACCTTGCTGATGGGCCAGTCCGGATGGTTGCGGAACAAGCTGACCGAATATTCCAGACGAAGCTCATTCAAATACATACTCAGATTTCCTCCCGAAGTAAACAGCTTCAGAACGGCGGCAAAACGGTTTCAGTCTACCCCCATCAGTTGCGCATAATCATCGCGTGTCAGCTGGTAATCCAGATATAGTTTCTGCTCTTTTACCTGCTGATCGAATGTCTGAAACAGGGTTTCATTCTCCGGAACGGCCACGTCGGATGTATCTGTGTCTGCATCGGTACCGGTAGCTGCATCTACCTCATCCGGCTGTTCCTCTTCACCAGGCACCTCTGCCATCTCCAACTGCGGAAAGGCATGTCTTGCCAGAAGTGCGTTGCGCTGGTCGTCCAGTTCCAGAATCAGCTCGGCCATCTTACGGTTTTTTCTCTTGATAACGCTCAGCGCCCGCCAAAGTCCAGCAAAAAGCAACAGCAAAAACACCATAAAACACACCAGCCCTACAATGATACGATGCTGCATCTTCACATGATACGCCGCTTTCTCTAATTCATACTCACGCGATACGGCATCCGTCACATCTGTAAGGTCGAATATCTGGTTACGCTCTATGTTCACACGCATTCTGTTACGAATGTCATACACCTGCATCATGGAATTGTAAGCATCTTTGTACTTCCCTAAGGCATTGTAGGCCTTTCCGCTCTGATAGAGCGTGCGGAGATAAATGACATTCAGCGAATCACTTTCGTCCAGTTCTGCAAAATAGGCATTGCTATGTGCCAGTACGGAATGAAAATCACCACTCTCCAACAAGAAATCGTTTATCTCAAGCTGACCCAGCGAGGTGGTTGAGAATACAGTGGAGTAGAACTTGTCGGCATAGACCTTTCCCATCTGAGGTTTTTTCATCTTGCATGACAGGTAGGCCATCTTACTATAGAAAAAGCCTTTGTGACGATCGAGCACATGGGCATCGACATCTGTCCGCGATTCGAGAGAACGTAGCAATTTTTCACGCTGCAAACCCACCTCCCAGGCATTCTGAGGCCTTCTGTCGCTGATATAATACCCCATTAAGTAGCCCATGCAGTGCGACAGCAGAAATTTCGCCTCAGCGTTGGATATGCCCGACAACAAATCAATGGCCTCATGCAGGCATTCATAACTTTTATTCAGCACACCCATGTTACGATATAGGTCGCCCTCCATTTGCAGCATATTGGCCCTTAAAAGCTGGTCATTGGCCTTCTCTGCATATTCCTTACCCTTTGTAATCATCTCGGCCGCCTCGGCAAGCTGGAAGGAAGCGACCGAAGACTCGGCCAAAAGCATATAAGTGTATGAGGTAAGCACGGAATCGCGCTGTATTTCCGGATTGTTCAGCGCGTGAGTAGCATAGTGCATACACATGTAATACCTGGACTGCGTACGATATGACAAAGCACGGAGGTAATCAATACCGTATTGAGGCAAGGCACCTCTTTCTTCCAGACTGTCCAGCAGCAGCAAAGAGCCTTCCGGATCGCGTGCAATCCTTTCGCGTAAGCCTGGGTATGGCATAACGCCTGCGTAAGTAAAAAAGGTCAGTAAATTACATAAAATGAATATGGCGAAACGCTTCATAATGCCCCCTCTTTTTTTATCTCCTAAAAACTTTCCAGCTAAAATAGCAATTTTCTTTTTGAACAACAAAAAAGGCATAAAAAATGGGAGAACGCTTTCTCCCAACCTTGTTAACCTTAAATCTAATACTATGAAAAAAATCACGTGACAAATGTAAGAATAACACTTATTCTGCGCAAATATCCAACCCTTGATTTTCAGCTTTTTAAAAGTTTTTAAAAGACAAAAAGAATTCGCCCCGAAGCAGCGCGTGCTTCGGGGCGAATCGTTATCTGTCTGTAAAGAGGATTAGTCTTTCAGTTTTGCTTTGATGAAGTCGCGGTTCAAACGAGCGATGTTGCTGATTGAAACGCATTTCGGACATTCTGCTTCACAAGCACGGGTGTTGGTACAGTTACCGAAGCCCAGTTCGTCCATCTTGGCAATCATAGCCTTTGCACGACGCAATGCTTCCGGTTTTCCCTGAGGCAACAGGTTCAACTGGCTTACCTTGGCAGAAACGAACAGCATGGCTGAACCGTTCTTACAAGCAGCTACACAAGCACCACAACCGATACAAGAAGCAGCATCCATTGCTTCGTCAGCTACCGGTTTCGGAATCAGGATAGCGTTGGCATCCTGAGGAGCACCTGTACGTACGCTGATGAAACCACCTGCCTGCATAATCTTGTCGTAAGCAGTACGGTCTACCATCAAGTCCTTGATAACCGGGAATCCGGCTGAACGCCACGGTTCTACAGTGATTACATCACCGTCTTTGAAACGACGCATGTAGATCTGGCAGGTAGTAGCACCTGTAGCAGGTCCGTGCGGATGTCCGTTGATGTACAAAGAACACATACCGCAGATACCTTCACGACAGTCGTGGTCGAACACTACCGGTTCTTTTCCGTCTTCAATCAACTGTTCGTTCAAGATATCCAGCATTTCCAGGAAGGAAGTATCACCCGGGATGTCCTTCATCTGGAATGTATCGAAATGACCTTTTTCCTTAGGTCCGTTCTGACGCCAAACTTTCAGCGTAAATGATATATTTTTATCCATTTTACTTAGATTCTTTAATTGTTTAACTTCACTGATTAGCTCTTGTAGTTACGAGTCTGTACCTTGATAGCTTCGTAAACCAGCGGTTCTTTGTACAATACCGGAGCCTTGTCGTCGCTTCCCTGGTATTCCCAGCAAGCTACATAGAAGAAGTTTTCGTCATCGCGTTTTGCTTCACCTTCTTCTGTCTGATGTTCTTCACGGAAGTGACCACCACAAGATTCTTCGCGGTTCAATGCATCGTATGCGATAAGCTGCCCCATTGTGATGAAGTCGTCCAAACGGAATGCCTTGTCAAGCTCGATGTTCATACCTTCTTTTGCTCCCGGAATAAACAGTTCTGTTTCGAATTCCTTACGGATGTCTTTCAGCTTAGCCAAACCGGTCTTCAAACCTTCTGCAGTACGTCCCATACCTACGTATTCCCACATTACGCGGCCCAATTCCTTGTGAATTGAGTCTACAGACTTCTTACCCTTGATGCTCATCAGGTGGTCAATCTTAGCCTGTACAGCCTTTTCTGCTTCTGCAAATTCAGGCAGGTCAGTAGAGAAGCGAGGAACAGTAATCTGGTCTGACAAGTAATTCTGGATAGTGTAAGGCAATACGAAGTATCCGTCGGCCAGACCCTGCATCAATG
>OOIG01000497.1_pt1 | contig 33619 bp, 32 predicted proteins | sample 1692091 | NCBI WGS metagenome assembly OOIG01 (sample SAMN06348188, study PRJEB24527) | human gut metagenome | biome: human gut; feature: ankylosing spondylitis patient; material: feces | host: Homo sapiens | place: China | collected 2015-10 | reverse complement strand
CCCTCTATCAGCAGGGCGCGCAGCAGCAGGCGGCGCAGGCGCAGGCGGCTCCCGCTGCGGCCCCAGCCGTACAGGGCTGGACTTGCAGCTGCGGCCAGGCGGGCAACACGGGCAAATTCTGCGCGAACTGCGGCAAGCCCGCCCCCGCTCCGGCGAATGAATGGACCTGCGAGTGCGGCGCGAGGAACACGGGCAAGTTCTGCTCCGAGTGCGGCAAGCCCGCGCCCGCGAGCGAGTGGACGTGCGACTGCGGCACCGTGAACAAGGGCAAGTTCTGCTCCAACTGCGGCAAGCCCAGAGCCTGAGCGATCCACAAACGATAAAACGGTATGATCGGGCCTGCCGCGCTGCGTGGCAGGCTCCTGCCGACCTTATGACAAGTCTGAAAAAGGAGAAAAAAGCATGGCAAATCAGGTGACCAATTACAAGTGTCCCGCCTGCACCGGCCCGCTGCGCTTCGACAGCGCGACCGGCAAGCTCCAATGCGACTTCTGCGGCTCGAGCTACGAGGTCGCGGAGATCGAAAAACTCTACGCCGAGAAGGACGCGCAGGCTGCCGGCGCGTTCCGTCAGGCGGAGGAACAGGCCGCGGCGGACGGCGAATGGACCTCCGCCTCCGGCAGCGACTGGGGCGCGGACGCGGAAAAGCTGCGCGTCTATTCCTGCCCGAGCTGCGGCGCGGAGCTGATCTGCGACGAGACGACCAGCGCGACCTCCTGCCCCTACTGCGGCAACAACACCATCGTGCCCGGGCAGTTCAGCGGCGCGCTCAAGCCCGACTATGTGCTGCCCTTCAAGCTGGATAAGGCCGCCGCGGTCGCGGCGCTCAAAAAGCACTACGGCGGCAAGAAGCTGCTGCCGAAGGCGTTCTCCAATGAGAACCACATCGAGGAGGTCAAGGGCGTCTACGTCCCCTTCTGGCTCTACGACGGCAGCGCGGAGGTCGACGTCCGCTGCCACGGCACCAAGGTGAGCGGCTACTCCACCGCCCGTGAAAACGTGACCGTCACGAACCATTACGACGTGCGCCGCGCGGGCACGGTGCGGTTCGAGCGCGTGCCGGTGGACGCCTCGAGCAAGATGCCTGACGACCACATGGACGCCATCGAGCCCTTCGACTACAAGGAGCTCAAGCCCTTTTCCACGGCGTATCTGCCCGGCTTCCTCGCCGACAAGTACGACGTTTCCGTGCAGGACTGCGCCGAACGCGCGGACAGCCGCTGCGAAACGAGCGCCGTGGAGCTGATGGAGCAGGACGCCCGCGGCGACTACACCTCCTGCACGGTCGAAAGCCGAAACGTCACGCTCCACCGCGGCAAGGTCCACTATGCGCTCATGCCCGTGTGGCTGCTGAGTACGAAGTGGAACGGCAAGAGCTTTCTCTTCGCCATGAACGGCCAGACCGGCAAGCTCGTCGGCGACCTGCCGCTCGACAAGGGACTGTACTGGAAGCATTTCGCCGCCATCACCGGTCTTTGTATGCTGGGCGTGATGGCTGCCGGACTGCTCCTGAGCCTGTAAGGAGGTGGCATGATGATGAAGAAATATGCTTCCCTGCTCTTCGCCCTCGTCCTCGCGCTGTCGCTGAGCGTGTCCGCCGCGGCAGACAGCAGCGGCGTGTACGTCTACGACGACGCGGCCCTGCTCACCCAGGAGGAGTACGATACGCTCAACGAGGCGGCTGCGGCAGTGAGCGAGCAGTACGGCTGCGGCGTGTACGTCGTGACCGTCGACGACATGGCGGACTACATTGACCCCGACGCGGTCACGGAGACCGGTGAGACCGGCATGGCCGCCTTCACCGAATACGCGTGGGACGCGCTCGGGCTTGCCGCCTCCCACGACAGCAACGGCATCATGCTCGCGCTGAGCATGGCCGAGCGCGATTTCCAGATGCTCGCCCACGGCGACACCGCCAACGCCGCCTTCACCGACTACGGCAAGTACATCATGCAGGACGAGTTCCTCGACAATTTCCGTGAGGACGACTGGTACGGCGGCTTCGCGGACTACATCGCCGCGTGCGGCCGCTACCTCGAGGCCAACGCCAACGGCGCCCCCATCGACGTGGAGCCGTCCGACGAAACCGAGGAGGAATATGAACCGCTGAGCTTTGGGGATAAGCTTTTCTTTGCCGCCCTCATGGCCTTCCGGTTCGGTCTGCCCCTCGGCCTGATCGTGGCGTTCATCGTCTGCGCGGTCTATAAACGTCAGCTCAAGAGCGTGCGCCGCGCGACCGAGGCCGCGCGCTACACCGTCTCCGGCGGCGCCGAGATCACCGCGCGTGAGGACCGCTTCACCCACACCACCGAGGTGCGCACGCCCATCAAGACGGAGTCCGACGACCACGACAGCGGCCCGAGCTTCTCCGGCGGCACGACCGTCAACTCCGGCGGCTTCTCGCACTCCGGCGGAAAATTCTGAATCCCCGAAAGGAAAACATCTCCCATGAAACGAATCCTTTGCGCGCTGCTCAGCGCGTTGCTGCTGCTCACCCTCACCGCCTGCGGCGGGAAAAAGCCGGCGGAGGACCCCACCGCGCAGCCGCCGGTCGAGCAGCCCGACACCCCCGATACTCCCGATCCCCCTGCGCCGAGCGAGGCGGAGCAGTCGCTCGCCGACCTGCGCGAGACCATCCGCGCCGCGGGCGCGGTGCTCGGCTGTGCCTACCTCGGCTCGACCAACGGCGAGACGGATACCGACCTGACCGCCCTGCTCGAGGGCGCGGACTGTCTCACCGCCTATCCCTTCCTGCGTGAGATCCCCGCGGAGCAGGTCATCGCCCCCGGCGGCTGGGACATCTACTGCATCGTCCCCGCTGATGAAAATGCGGACGTCGCCGTGAACGAATACGGCTGGCTCAACGAGGGCGCGGAGCTGCCCGAGGCCGGCGAGCTCCTCTATCACGGCAGCGGTGCTGCGCCGGTGTATCTCATCGCCAACGAGAGCGACATCATGCCGAACACGCAGGTCACCGTCACCGCCGCGGACGGCACAGCCATCATCTACCAGCCCTTTCTCAGCTTACGGGACGGCTCTCTCGCCGTCCCCGAGGACGGCACGGTGTACGACTTCACCGTTTACCCCGAAGGCTTTGTGCGTGAAACAACCGCCTGAGCCGCCAAATCCACAACAGATCGCGAGGTTTTAGCTTGTCTTCCCCCTCCCTGCGCGGCCTCTGGAACGAGTGCCGCGCCACCATGCGCGGCCTGGAGCGCTGGCGCTGCTGCATGGCGTTTTTCTCCAGCGCGTTCCTGGCGTTCGGTCTCTACCACGTCCACTCCGTCTCCGGCATCACCGAGGGCGGCGTGCTCGGCGCGACGCTGCTGCTCGACCATTGGTTTTCCCTCTCTCCTGCCGTCTCCGGCTTTGTGCTGAACCTGCTGTGCTACGGCTGGGGCTGGCGGCTGCTGGGCCGCAGCTTCATTGCCTACTCGCTCATCGCGACCGTGGGCTTCTCGCTGCCCTACAAGCTCTACGAGCTGTTCCCGCCGCTCTGGCCGCAGCTGGCCGAAATGCCGCTGCTCGCCGCCGTGGTCGGCGCGCTGTTCGTCGGCGTCGGCGCGGGACTTTCCGTGCGCGCGGGCGGCGCCTCCGGCGGCGACGACGCACTCGCCATGTGCATCGCGCACGTCACGGGCATGGGCATCCAATGGGCCTATCTCTCCACCGATCTGGTGGTGCTCGGCCTGTCGCTGACCTACATCCCGCTGCGGCGCATCGGCTACTCGCTGCTGACCGTGCTCATTTCGGGCCAGCTCATCGGGCTTGTGCAGAGGCTCCCTCTCCCGTGGGATAAGCCGCGGCCGGAGGCTGCGGAATAACGCAAAAAGGAAGCAGATGCTTTGCATCTGCTTCCTTTTATTCCGCTTGCTTTTTGCCTCAGCCGACGAGGGAGGCGGTATCCATGGCGATCATCAGCTCTTCGTTGGTGGGGATGAGCAGGACCTTGACCTTGGAATCCGTGGCGGAGATCACGCGCTCCTCGCCGCGGACGTTGTTGGCGTCCTCGTCCATCTTCACGCCCATGTACTCCAGACCGGACGCGATCTGCATACGCTCGAGCGCGTCGTTCTCACCGACACCGGCGGTGAAGATGATGGCGTCCACGCCGCCCATGACGGCGGCATACGCGCCGATGAGCTTCTTGACCTCATAGGCGAACTTCTCACGGGCAAGCGCGCAGCGCCCGTTGCCCTTCTCAGCGCCCTCCTCCAGATCGCGGAAGTCGGAGGAAACGCCGGAGATGCCCTCCATACCGGACTTCTTGTTGAGGATGTTCAGCATCTCACCGATGGAGTAGCCGTACTTGTTCATCAGGTACTCCAGAATACCGGCGTCGATGTCGCCCGCGCGGGTGCCCATGGGCAGGCCGGCGAGGGGCGTAAAGCCCATGGAGGTCTCCACGCTCTTGCCGCCGTCCACAGCGGTGACGGAGGAGCCGTTGCCGAGGTGGCAGGAGATGAGCTTCAGGCTCTCGATGGGCTTGCCGAGCATATCGGCGGCGCGGGAGGCCACATACTTGTGGCTGGTGCCGTGGAAGCCGTAGCGGCGGACCTTGTCGTTCTCGTAATACTCATAGGGAATGGCATAGGTGTAGGCCACAGGAGGCATCGTCTGATGGAAGGCGGTGTCGAACACGGCGACCATGGGCACGCCGGGCATGAGCTGCTGGCAGGCCTTGATGCCGATGATGTTGGCGGGATTGTGCAGAGGCGCGAGGGGATTGCACGCCTCGATGGCGGCCATGACCTCGTCGGTGATGACAACGGACTTGGCGAACTTCTCGCCACCGTGGACCACGCGGTGACCGACCGCGTCGATCTCCTTCATGGAGCCGATGACACCGTTCTTCTCGTCCACGAGGGCGTTCAGAACAGCCGCGATGGCTTCGTTGTGGGTGGGCATGGCGACGTCGGCGGCCTTGATGGCCTCCTTGCCCTCGAGCTGGGGCTTGTAGGTGAACTTGCCGTCGATGCCGATGCGCTCGCAAAGGCCCTTGGCGAGCAGCGCGCCGGTGGCGGGATTGAGAAGCTGATACTTCAGGGAAGAGCTTCCTGCGTTGATGACCAGAACATTCATGTTGTTTCCTCCGTTTTCCAGGGGGCGGCGTCTTGCAATGTGCCCCAATTTCAGGTAAGATAGAGATGGGAATTGCGGGAATTTGTCCAACGGACCAATACATACGCCTTTTATTATAGCAAAAATTTCCGTGATGACAACCATAAATTTTTTTGCAGGAGCCAAAATTGTAACCATTTTGAGATGATTTTTATGCGGACTGCTGGTATCATAAGTGAGTATAATCCATTCCATCGCGGCCACGCCTGGCAGATCGGCGAGCTGCGCCGCCGTCTCGGCGCGGAGACCGCCGTCGTCTGCGCCATGAGCGGCAGCTTCGTCCAGCGGGGCGATTTTGCCGTCATGCGGACGCACGCACGCGCGGAGGCCGCCGTGCGCGGCGGTGCCGACCTCGTGCTCGAGCTGCCGCTGCCGTGGGCGATCGCGTCTGCCGAGGGCTTCGCCGCGGGCGGCGTGGGCGTGCTGGCGGCGACCGGCGCGGTGGACACGCTGGTCTTCGGCAGCGAATGCGGCGACACGGAAACGCTGAAAGCCGTGGCGGCGGCGCTCGAATCGGAGTCCTTTGCCGCGTATCTGCGTCAGGGCTTACAGGAGGGCGTCTCCTTCGCCGCAGCGCGCGAAGCCGCCGCACGCAAGCTGCTCGGCGAGAAGGCCGCCGTCCTCGCGCAGCCGAACGACATTCTGGGCGTGGAATACTGCAAGGCCATCGCGCGGCAGGCCGCCGCGCTGATGCCGCTGGCGCTGCCGCGAAGGGGCGTTGGGCACGACGGCGGCGCGGCAGAGGGCTTCGCCTCCGCGAGCCGCATCCGTGAGCTGCTCATAAACGGCGCGTGCGCCGACGAATTTCTCACGCCGGAGAGCGCGGCGATCTGCGCGCGCGAATGCGCGGCAGGCCGCGCGCCGGTGACGATGGCAAACGCCGAGCGTGCGATCCTCGCCCGTCTGCGCGCGATGCGTGAGGAGGACCTCGCCCCCTTCGACGGCGGCGGTGAGGGGCTTTACCACCGCTTCTACGACGCCGTGCAGCGCGAGACGACGATCGACGGCATCCTCGCCGCGGCGAAGTCCAAGCGCTACGCCTACGCGCGGCTGCGGCGGCTGTTGCTCGCCGCTTACCTCGGCGTCACGCCGGAGGATATCCCGCAGCGCGTGCCCTATCTGCGCGTGCTGGCGTGCAATGCGCGCGGGCGCGAGCTGCTCCGATACATGAAAACGACCGCCGCCGCGCCTGTCCTCACGAGGAGCGCGGACGTGCGGCGGCTGGATACGGACGCGCAGCGGCTCTTTGCCCTGACCGCCCGCGCGGAGGAGCAATATACTTTGGCCTATCCGTCCCTTGCCGCGGCGAAGCCCGGCAGCGCATGGACGACCGACCCGGTCATTCTGTGACCGGCATTCAGAAAGGAGACTCACCATGAAAAAACTGTTCGCCTCCCTGCTGACGCTTTCGCTCTTGCTGTCGCTGACCGCCTGCGGCGGCAACGGCGATCCGACTGGTCCCGATGCTCCAAAGCCCTCCCAGCCGGAGACGCCGGAGCTGACCTTCGCCGTCGGCACGCCGCTCACCCATGAATCGACCTACACTGCCGACGACGGCACGGTGCTGCTGCACACAAATTATGAGCTGCCGCAGCTTGAGCTTCGCACCGCCGACGGCGCGCTCTATGAACCCGGCGCCGCAGCCACACAGAGCGCGGCGGTTGCCGTGCGCGACGCCTTCAACGCCGAGATGGAGCGCTGCTACGCCGCGGTGCTCTCCAACGAGTCGGAGCTGGCTCAGGAGGCGCGCGACCATTACGGCAGTGACTCCATGTCCTTTGAGTACATCTACTACGAGGATGAACTGCTCGGCGAGGTCGTCTACCAGACCGACGGGCTCATCAGCGTGCTTGCCAATGCCTACGCCTTCTACGGCGGCGCGCATCCGAACACCTCCACCCTCACCTGGAGCTTCGATCTCACCACCGGCGAATTTCTGACGCTCGACGCGCTCAACGCGCAGTCCTCCACCGACAGTGCACTCGGCAAAACGCTGGTCGATACGCTCGCCTCGGAGATCGTGAACAGGATCTACGAAGAGGGACTGGACGATTACCTCTACGATGATTTCTACTCCTACGTCTATGACCTCTCCTCCAACGCGCACTTTTATTTCAGCGGCAGCGGCATGACCGTCAACTTCGACGCCTATGTCCTCGGGCCCTACGCCTCGGGGCCGCAGACCTTCGAGATCCCCTACAGCCACTTCTACAACGCGCTCGACAGCCACACACAGTCTCTGCTCAATGTGCCGCAGGACGAGATCATCATTGCGGACTATTACACCACCAAAACACTCTGGTCGTGGTTCAACATGACCACCCCGCCCGTGGACAGCGGCGCGCCCGACATCACAGTGGACGGTCTTCCCCTCGCCCGCGTCATGCTGGGCGACGTGAACACGCTCGACGAGCTGCGCGCGCTGCTGTGCGAGCACGTCAGCGCGGAGCTTGCCGACGAATGGCTCGCCACAGGCCGCTTTGTGGAGTCCGACGGCGCGCTCTACGCGGCGTGTGCCGACCGCGGCAGCGACATCACCATCGACACCGAGAGCTATCTGGTCGCGTGGAACGGCGATGCCGGCGAGATCATGCAGACCATCACCCGTCGGGAATGGAATGACGAAACCGGCGATTTTGTGCCTGTTCCCGGAAGCGAGACTTATTACGCCTACCCCTTTACCACGATGAACCGCCACGCGGTGTTCTCCGCGTTCCCCTGCCCCTACTGAAACAGCGCATAAAAAAAGCGGAGACTGTTCGACAGTCTCCGCTTTTTTCTATGCGTTTCAATCGACGTGCTCGCTCGCGCGCATGGCGAGGATGGTGCGCTCGATGAGGGTATCGAGATCCCAGCCGAGCATCTCCGCGCCGCGCTCGATGACCTCGCGCGAGCAGCCGGCGGCGAACTTTTTGTCCTTGTACTTCTTCTTGACGGACTTGACCTCAAGGTCGTCCACGCTCTTGCTCGGGCGCATGAGGGCGACCGCGCCGATGAGGCCGGTCAGCTCGTCGGCGGCAAAGAGGACCTTCTCCATCTCGTGCTGCGGCTCGGGCAGGCCGTCGAAATGCAGGCCGTAGCCGTGGCTGGCGGTCGCGCGGATCAGGCGCTCATCCAGTCCCTTTTCCCGCATGATCTCCTGCGATTTGATGCAGTGTTCGTCGGGATACATCTCAAAGTCAAGGTCGTGCAGGAGACCCACGGTCTCCCAGAAGTCGGCCTCGTCGCCGTAGCCCAGTTCATTTGCGTACCAGCGCATCACGTCGCCGACGATCTGACCGTGCTTGAGGTGAAATTCACCCTTGTTGTACTCGTTGAGCAGGTCCCATGCCTGCTCTCTGGTCAATGCCATAACAATGCCTCCTCAGGGATTTTCGTCCGTAAAGTGGACGTGGTTGAAAATGTGGTCGGAGCAGAAGCAGTGATAGCCCGCGCACTTCGAGCAGTAGCGGAACTGCAGCTCCGGATTCGTGACGTCGGTGCGGCCGCAGACCGCACACTTGTGGCGGTAGCCCTGGCTCTGCTGCTCGCGCTGCGTCTGGCGGACGGCGTTGTGGAAGTGCGCCGCCTGCTTGGTCCGCGTCTGCTCCCGCTTGGCAAAGCGCCCGATCTCCGGCGCGAAGAACACAAAGAAGTTCAGCAGCGCCACGAGCGGCAGCACCACGCCGATCCAATAGCGGGAGGCGGCGCAGAAGAAGATGATGTACGCGAAGTAGCACGCGTCCAGAATGGCCATCCACTTGATCTTGACCGGAATGAAGAAGAACAGCAACACCTGCGCGTCGGGATAGAGCGTGGCGAAGGCGAAGAACATGGCAAAATTCACATAGGTCGCGCCCGCCACCTGCCAGTCGTACCCGGTGATCAGACTCGTGATGACCGCGCCGAGCGCCGTGAGGAGCACGCCGCTGAGGTAGTAGATGGTGAACTTCGCCGTACCCCACTCGCGCTCGAGCGTCGAGCCGATCCAGTAATAGAAATAGCAGCTCACCAGCAGCCAGAAGGGTCGCGTGTCCGTCGGCAGAAAGCTGAAGGACAGCAGCCGCCAGAGCTGCCCCTGCTTGAGGCCCGCCCAGCTGAAGCTGAGAATGGAATAGAACGAGGTATTGTTGAGCGAGGAAAACAGGGAGAGCAGATAGAAGGCGATGTTGCCGATGACGATGTAGAGCATCAGGTTCGGAATGCCGAAGTTCGGATGCAGCACGCAGAAGCGGTCGATGCGGCGGCGCAGAGAATTCAAGGTCGATCCCTCCGATCGTGAAAATAGCTTATCCTGCATTGTACCCTATGCGGCGGAAAAAGTCATTACCAAATTATAAATTCCGCGAAAATTCCCGCCGCGCGGCGGGAATTTTTCGGCTCAGTAGTGATATTTTCTCCGCTTCGCGGCAAGGAGCGAAACGGTGACGAGCAGCGTGAGCGATTCCGCGGCGGTGACGGCGAGCCAGATGCCGTTGATGTCCAGCCACCTCGGCAGCAGCAAGATCGCCGCGACCTGAAACACCAGCGTCCGCAGGAACGAAATGAGCGCGCTGTCCGTGCCGTCGTTCAACCCGGTGAAGAACGCCGAGCCGAAGATGTTGAAGCCGAAGACAAGAAACGAGACCGAGTAGATGCGCAGGGCGTTGACCGTCATATCGTGCAGCGCCGCGTCGTAGCCCACAAAGAGGTCGGCGATAGGGCCGGCAAGGGTCACGGAAGCGCCGGTCATGACGAGGCTCACGAGCACGGTGATGATCAGGCTCTTGCGCAGGAGGCTTTTGAGCTCCGCATGGTTTTGTGCGCCGTAGTGGTAGCCGACGACCGGCGTGACGGCGATGGAATAGCCGAAGAAAAATGCCTTGAAGATGAAGTCGACGTACATCAGAACGCCGTAGGCGCTCACGCCGTTCTCACGCGCGATCGCCATGAGCTGAATGTTGTAGAGAATGCCGACAAGCGAGCCGGAGAGATTGCTCACCATCTCGCTCGAGCCATTACAGCAGGCCCGCCAAAGCGCACGCAGGTCAAAGCACGGCCGTCCGAGCCGCAGCGGCGTGTCGTTCTCGCGCAGGAAGTAGGCGAGCGGAATGGCCGCACCGACCGCCTGCGAAAGGGCGGTGGCGAGCGCCGCGCCCGCAAGTCCGAACGGAAGGACATAGACGAGCAGGAAGTCGAGCACCACGTTCGTCAGTCCCGCGAACACCGTCACCTTCAGCCCGAAGCCCGGCTTTTCCGCCGTGGCAAGGAAGCTCTGGAAGCTGTTTTGCAGCATGAAGAGCGGCAGCGAGACGAGCAGGATGCGCCCATAGAGCACGCAGTCGTCGATGGTCAGCTCCGTCGCGCCGACGGCATAGGAGATCGGTCGGATGAACACGAAGAAGACCGCGGCGAGCACCGCGCCGCCGACCGCCAGGATCGCGACGAGCATCGAGAAGATGCCGTTCGCCTCCTTCGTCTTCCCCTCGCCGAGGGTCTTGGCGATGAGGGCGCTGCCGCCGGTGCCGACCATGAAGCCGAAGGCGGAGAGCGCCATGAGCACGGGGAAGATGAGGTTGAGCGCGGCGAAGGCGTTCTTGCCCACGCAGTTGGAGACAAAGAAGCCGTCCACGATGCTGTAGACCGAGGTGATGATCATCATGACGATGCTGGGCATCGTGAAGCGCAGGAGCTTTTGGTAGGTAAAATGATCGGAAAGCGTGATCCGCAAGGCGTTCTGCCTCCTTTCTGTCCGGCTTTTGCGGCAGTTAACTGAAGAAATCTCCGTTGAACTCCCGCAGGAGAAGACTCTGATAGTCGCGGACACACAGCACCACGTCGGGCTGATAGGCCGCGATGTAGTCGCTCAGGCTCTGCACCGTGTAGTGGCGCAGGTCGACCGAGCGCAGCTCGTTGAAGCTGTAGTAGGCAAGGCACTCCACCGGATTGGTGAAGCTGTCGCCGAAGATCAGGGCGTTGGGAAGCTCGGGGCGGTCGGTTCGGATGACCGTCTCAGCAATGTCGCCGCCCATGTAGAGGCCGTAGGTCAGCGGCTCGGCGTCGCTGCCCGGAAGCGCGTAGACCGTGGCCTCCGCCGCCGCGCCGTTATCGAAGCGGGTGAAGGGGAGGTCCTCGGCGAACGAGGCCGTGAGGAGCTTTTCATCGTTGCCGCGCAGGCCGAGCAGCTTGCGCGTGCGCGAGCCCATGTAGGGATTGGGCAGCGCGGAGAAGGTCACGTCCGTCCCCTCCTCGGGAACGCAGAGCGCGCAGCCGTCCGCCGCGAGCCGCTCCGCCGCCGCGCGGTAGGTCACATACGCGCCGCGCAGGCCGTAGTGGTTGTCCACCTTTGAGCTGAACTCCGGCAGATGGCCCTCGGCATCAAAGATCTCGCCCATGTCCACATAGGCGATACCCCGCGCCTCCATGGCCTCGCGGAGCGCCGCGCGCTCGGCGGCGGTGTAGGCGGCGCGGTTTTCGAGGTAGGCGGGATATGCGTCCTCGTAGTAGGCGTACTGGCAGGGCACGGCGAGATAGCAGTAGTATCCCCCGTAGGCCTCGATCTGATCGCGCAGCGCGGCGTTGTCCGCCGCCACGGTGTCGGCCTCGCGCACGATATCCTCGGCGGTGTCGGGCATGGTGTAAAGCTCCTCGAGCAGCGCGTCGGGCGTGACGACGACCTCGTTCACCACAGGACGGTGAAAAAGATTCAGGTCGCACCAGGTCACCGCGCGAAGCGCGGCGGTGCGCCAGGCAGCGTAGTCGCAGAACATGGTCTCCAGCTCGCCGAAGACCTTACCGTTTGCGATGCTCTCGACGCTGATCTCAGGGAAGGCGGAGAGGTTGCGGTTTTCGTAGTAGGAGTAGCGCTCCTTCGGCAGCAGGATGGTCGCGGCCATCAGGACCAGGAGCGTGCCGGAAAAGAGCAGGGCCATCACCCACTCGCTGAATTTTTTCATAGCGGCGCCTCCTCTCAGAACCGGAAGTAGATGAAGGGATTGAACGATCCCGTGACGAGCTTGCAGTATGAGCACGCCAGCAGCGCCATCGCCGCGAGCTTCGGGCCCCACGTCAGCACGGCGCGGGCAGGCGCGGCGTCCCGCTTTTGAAGCGCCGTCTCCAGCCATTGCTTCACCGGCAGCGCGGCGATGCAGCAGCACAGCAGCTCCGGCCAGAACTCCAGCGAGTAATAGACGACGCGGCTGCCGCACCACACGCCGCTGCTGCCGAACATGGCGGCGAAGTAAGCCGCCGCGGCGGTGAGCGTCTCGGCGCGGAAGAGCACCCAGCTGAATACGACCAGCACCATCGCGTAGGCGTGGCGCACGAGCGACGGCAGACGCTCCAGAGCCTTGCCCCATAGGAGCTTTTCCCCCACGAGCAGCACAAAGAACCAAAGTCCCCAGGCGATGAAATTCCAGCTCGCGCCGTGCCACATTCCGGTCAGGAACCAGACGACGAAGAGGTTCCACACATTGCGCGCCCTCGAGCAGCGGTTGCCGCCGAGCGGGATATACACATAGTCGCGGAACCAGGTAGAGAGCGAAATATGCCAGCGCCGCCAGAACTCCGTGACGCTCCGCGCGACATAGGGGTAATTGAAATTCTCCAAAAAGTGGAAGCCGAACATTCGCCCGAGGCCGATGGCCATATCGGAATAGGCGGAGAAATCGAAGTAGATCTGGAAGGTGTACGCCACCGCGCCCAGCCACGCGAAAAGCACCGAGGGCATAACGGCGGCAAAGGCCGCATCCGCGATCCGCGCCACGGCGTTCGCCAGCAGCATCTTTTTGCCGAGGCCGAAGAGAAAGCGCACCGCGCCGGCGGAGAATTCGGAGACGGACTCATGCCGCTCGTCGATCTCCTCCGCGACGGTGGTGTAGCGCACGATGGGACCGGCGACGAGCTGCGGAAAGAAGGCGATGTAAAGCGCGAGCTTGAGCGGGTCGCGCTGCACCGCGGCGTCGCCGCGGTACACGTCGATGACGTAGCTCAGGCCCTGAAAGGTGAAGAAGGAGATGCCGATGGGCAGCGTCACCTGCGGCACCGGAACGACCGGCAGCAGAGCGTGGAGCATCTCGCCGAAGAAACCCGCGTACTTGAACCAGCCCAGCAGCGCAAGCCCCAGCACCACGGCAAGCGTCATGCCGAGCCGCCGCGTCCCCGCGCGGTGCGCCGGCCCCGCCAGCAGCCCGCCGACGTAGTTGATGACAATGGAGAGCAGCATGAGCAACAGAAATTTCGGCCCGCCGCAGGCATAAAACGCCAGCGAAAAGGCCAGCAGGATAAGGTTTCTCAGATAGCGGCAGCGCCGCGGCACAAGGAAATACAGGACAAGCAGGCACGGCAGGAAAAAGATCAGAAAGCTGGCGCTGCTGAATACCATGACACTCTCTCCCCTCTTGAAAATGAGCAAAAAAAATCCGGTCTCTTTTTTGACCGGACGCATCCGACATCTTCTCGACCGCTGCGGCTGCGGCCGCAGGTCCTCCGATGACTCTCGCATTTCTTGCTGTGGCTATTGTAGCATAAGAAAGGGCAAAGTCAAGCATTTGCACAAATTCTTGAAATATCTGTTGACATCACATGGGAATCCGGGTAGAATAATTTCAGCAAATACCAGACAAGTTCATACTTCATCAAGAGTGGTGGAGGGAACGGCCCGATGATACCACGGCAACCTGCAGCGCAAGGTGCCAAATCCGTCGAACGAATCGAAAGATGAGGGAAAGCAAAAAGTTTTCGCACTCGACCGATTCGGCCGAGCGCTTTTTTTGTGCTCCCGCGAGAAAAGAAAGGAAAGAAGAATCATGGCAAAGCGTTTATTCACCTCCGAATCCGTCACCGAAGGGCATCCCGACAAGATCTGCGACCAGATCTCCGACGCGGTGCTCGACGCCATTCTGGAAAAGGACCCCAACGGCCGCGTCGCCTGCGAGACGACCGTCTCCACCGGCCTTGTCCACATCATGGGCGAGATCACGACGAGCTGCTACGTCGATATTCCCAAGATCGCGCGTGAGGTCATCCGCTCGATCGGCTACGACCGCGCGAAATACGGCTTCGACTGCGACACCTGCGGCATCATCACCAACATCGATGAGCAGAGCGGCGACATCGCCATGGGCGTCGATAACTCCTATGAGAACAAGGAAAGCGGCGCGAGCGACCTCGACAACGGCGCGGGTGACCAGGGCATGATGTTCGGCTACGCCTGCGATGAGACTCCCGAGCTGATGCCGCTGGCCATCTCACTCTCGCACAAGATGGCCAAGCGCCTGACCGAGGTGCGCAAGCAGGGTCTTGTGAACTATCTGCGTCCCGACGGCAAGACGCAGGTCACGGTCGAGTACGACGAGGCCGGCAAGCCCAAGCGCATCGACACCGTGGTCGTCTCCACGCAGCACGCGCCTGAGGCGGAACTGGAGACCATCCGCCGCGATATGATCGAGCTGGTCATCAAGCCCACCATCCCCGCGGGCCTGCTCGACGGCGAAACGAAAATTTATGTCAACCCGACCGGCCGCTTCGTCATCGGCGGCCCGCAGGGCGACAGCGGTCTGACGGGCCGCAAGATCATCGTCGATACCTACGGCGGCAGCGCCCCGCACGGCGGCGGCTGCTTCTCCGGCAAGGACCCGACGAAGGTGGACCGCTCCGCGGCCTACGCCGCGCGCTGGATCGCCAAGAACATCGTGGCTGCCGGTCTTGCGTCGAAGTGCCAGGTGCAGCTCGCCTACGCCATCGGCGTGGCGCATCCCGTGAGCGTGCTCGTCGAGACCTTCGGCACCGGCACAGTCGCCGATACGAAGCTTGAGGAGGCCGTCGAGAAGGTCTTTGACCTGCGCCCGACCGCCATCATCCGCGACCTTGACCTGCGCCGCCCGATCTACCGTCAGCTCGCCGCCTACGGTCACATGGGCCGCGAGGAGCTGGGCGTCGCATGGGAGAAGTGCGACCGCGTGGAGGCACTCCGCGCCGCGCTGTAAGCCTCGCGCACAAGAAAATACCGTTTCCCGAAGGGTCCCGCCGCGTACACGGCGGGACCCTTTTGCGTCCTCGCGCATAGACTGAAACGCAGGCGTATCGTCTGCGCTTCGGCGGCGCACCGCCGAAAAATCAAGGAGGGTGATCGCTATCAATCGTTATCAGGGTAATTGCGGCAACAACTGCGGCTGCGACCAGCAGTGCTGCCCGCGTCCGTTCCCGCCTCCCCCGCCGCCTCCGTATCCGCCCTACGGCGTGATCGGGCCGACCGGTCCGCAGGGCGTGCAGGGCATTCAGGGCGTTCCCGGTCCCATCGGTCCCACGGGGCCGCAGGGCGTGCAGGGTCTGCAAGGCCCGCAGGGTCCTGCCGGTCCGGCGGGCGCGCAGGGAGCACAGGGTCCCACGGGTCCTGCCGGCCCGCAGGGTCCGCAGGGCGCACAGGGGGCGCAGGGTCCCGCCGGCGCGACCGGCGCGGTCGGTGCTGCTGGCCCCGCCGGTGCTGTCGGTCCTGCCGGTCCCATCGGACCCACCGGGCCTACCGGCCCGCAGGGTCCTGTCGGTGCTGACGGTCCGCAGGGGCCTGTCGGCCCCACCGGCCCTGCGGCGACGATCAGTCCCGCGGCGGCGGTCGCAGACACCACCGATCCCGGCAACACGGCGGCTCAGCTCAACGCGCTGCTCGCAAGTCTGCGCGCGGCGGGTCTGCTCGCCACCTGAGAGAAGAAAAGCAACGCGGCGCGGGATCCCCGCGCCGCCTACATAGCATGGGAGGGATATTCGCTTTGAAGGTATGCGTTTACGCCATCTGCAAAAACGAGTCGCAATTCGCGGATCGCTTCATGGACTCAATGTCCGAGGCCGACTATGTCTGCGTGCTCGATACCGGCTCAAGCGACGACACCGTAAAAAAGCTCCGCGCACGTGGAGCCATCGTGGGCGAGACGGTCGTCTCGCCGTGGCGCTTCGACACGGCGCGGAACGAGTCGCTGGGGCTCATTCCCGCCGACGCGGACATCTGCTGCGCCATCGATCTCGACGAGCAGTTCCACCCCGGCTGGCGCGCCGCGCTGGAGCGCGCATGGCAGCCGGACACCACCCGCGCCCGCTACCGCTACACCTGGAGCTTTCGCCCCGACGGCAGCGAGGGCATGGTGTTCTGGGCGGATAAAATTCATAAAAACGGCTGCTACCGCTGGGCAAGTCCGGTGCATGAGACGCTTGCCTACACCGGCGAGGGCGCGGAGCGCTTCGTGGACGCGACCGGCGTGCAGCTCGACCATCACCCCGACGAGACGAAGTCCCGCGGACAATACCTGCCGCTGCTGGAGCTGGCCGTGCGGGAGGACCCGCAGAACGACCGAAACTGCCATTACCTTGGGCGGGAGTATATGTTCCGCGGCGAGTGGCAGAAGGCCATTGAAACGCTCGCGCGGCACCTGACGCTGCCCTCCGCCGTCTGGGCGGACGAACGCTGCGCGTCGATGCGCTACATCGCCCGCTGCCTGCGCGCGCTTGAACAGGACGATTCGGCGGAGCGCTGGCTGCACCGCGCCATTGCCGAGGCTCCGCACCTGCGCGAGCCGTACATGGACTACGCGCAGCTCCTCTACGCGCAGGAGCGCTGGTACGGGCTGGTCGATGTGCTGCGCGCCGCGCTTGCCATCACCGAGCGTCCGCGCACCTACATCTGCGAGGCGGACGCCTGGGGAAGTCTGCCCTACGACCTGCTCTCGCTGGCGTATGCCCACCTCGGCGACGCGGAAAGCGCCGCTGCCGCCTGCCGCGAGGCCGTCGAGCGCTCGCCGCAGGAGGAGCGGCTGCGGAAGAATCTTGCCCTCTTTGAGCAAATGCGCGAGCGGTGACGCTCGCGCATTTCTTCGTTCTGTCTATTCCGTCTTTTTGTCTGCCGCAGACCCGCTGTTCGGGTACTACTTGGTGGAATAGGGATTCTTGTTCTCCCGCGGCTCGTCGCGGCGGCTGCCGCAGTCGCTCGCCCAACCGATGACGAGCATCCACAGCAGGATGCCGCCGATCCACAGCGCGAGCGCGAGCCCCGCCCACCAGAGCGGCCAGCCGCGCCAATGGTGCAGCGCAAGCAGGAGAGCCGCGGGGATCGCCCCCTCCCAATTCAACAGCACATTGAGCAGCAGGCAGAGGAAAAATCCGCCGCTGCGGCGGATCCTTCGCATGGCTCACACTCCCTTCACGCGGATGCGGCAGGCTTCGCTTTACAGATCCTCGCCGCAGTTGGGACAGCAGCTCGGCATCATGCCGCAGACATTGTAAAGCCCGTACCCGCAGTGCGGGCAGCGGTAAAAGAGAAACATTTGAATAAGCGACACAGCGAGCACAGCTCCCGCTATCTTCGTGCTGAAAAAGCTGACCGCAATGGTCAGCACAAAGCCGACGATCAGCGCCTCAAGGCTACGCTTGTGCTTCATGCCTGTTTCCTCCTTTCTTTTTCTCCTCACGCACTATGAGTTCATTTTGATTTTACCACATCCGTCCGCTCCTTGCAAGCGCGGCCCTTGCTTTTTCCCGCGCGGTATGATACATTGTATTCACTTTTGAAATTTGGGAGCATCACGATGGAGCTTTGCGATTATTACCTCAAGTATATGAACGCGCTGTGCGAGGGTACGCTTGCCGCGCCCGAGGGCATTGCCCTCAGCGGCGAAACGCCCGAGGAGCGCGCGATGAGCCTGCAGGCCGCGCTGAAAAACGTCAGCGTGCCGGACTTCGTGCGCCGCTGCGCCCGCGCAGCGGGCGACGCGCTGCCGGACGGCCTGTTAGACGGCTTCCATGAGGAGGACTTCGCCCGCGCGCTCTTCGCGCGCATGGCGCTCGGCGGCGCGCCGCAGGCGGAGGAGCCGCCCACTCCCGCTGGGGAGGCGGACGAGCCGGCCCCCGATCCCGACGCGGGCAAGCACGCCTTCGAGGTGTTCTGCGACTGCCTGATGCTCGACGAAAACCTCATTGCCTACCTCATCGACGTGCTCAAGGCGAACGACCGCGCGGGCTTCTACAAGCTCTCGCAGGTCACGACGCATCTCGACCTCGACCCCGACGAATTTCTCTACTGGCTCGCCCACCGCGAGGACTATGCCGAGACCGATGAGGAGCGCGCCTGCGCGGTCATTCTGGACGCCTGCCTCGACCGTCTGCGCGCGGAGGGGCAGATGGACGTCGCGGCGGCGCTGCTCTCCGGCGACCGCATGACCTTCGACGCCCTGCGCTGCGAGGCCCCCGAGCTGCGCCAGCTCCCCGTCGCGACCTATGTGTGGTTCGAGAAAAACTACCTCGACCGCGACTACCCGCTGCGCTTCGTCCTCAGGTGCAACGGCGTGCAGTTTCCCGATACATTGAAAAAGGAGTCTTGATATGACAGCCGCTGATATTTACCAAGCCCTCGGCGTGAGCGGGGAGGTCCTCGCCTACGGCGAAAAAATACTCGAAACGCTCCGCCCCCGCTTCGCGGAGATCGACGCGCGCGCGGAGATCAATCAAGCGAAGGTGCTCGCCGCGATGCAGAAGAACCGCGTCAACGCCACGCACTTCGCCGCCTCGACCGGCTACGGCTACGACGACGAGGGCCGCGACAATTTAGAGCGCGTCTACGCCGACGCCTTCCACACCGAGGCCGCGCTGGTTCGCCCGCAGATCACCTGCGGCACCCATGCGCTCGCCGTCGCGCTGAGCGCGAACCTGCTGCCCGGCGACGAGCTGCTCGCCATCTCCGGCAAGCCCTACGATACGCTCGAGGAGGTCATCGGCATCCGCCCCTCACCCTGCTCGCTCGCCGAATACGGCGTAAGCTACCGGCAGATCGATCTGCTCGACGACGGCAGCTTTGATCTTCCCGCCATCCGCGCCGCCATCTCGGCGAAAACGAAGCTCATCCACATCCAGCGCTCCAAGGGCTACCAGCCGCGTCCGACGCTCTCGGTCGCGCAGATCGGCGAGGCCATCGCTGTCTGCCGCGCGGTCAAGCCCGATGTGACGATCATGGTCGATAACTGCTACGGCGAGTTCGTCGAGACGGTCGAGCCGAGCGATGTCGGCGCGGACATGATCGTCGGCAGCCTCATCAAGAACCCCGGCGGCGGTCTTGCGCCCATCGGCGGCTACATCGCCGGTACGCAAAAGTGCGTGGACCGCTGCGCCTACCGTCTCTCCGCGCCCGGACTGGGGCAGGAGGTCGGCGCGAACCTCGGGCTGATGCCCTCGCTCTATCAGGGCTTCTTCCTCGCGCCGAACGTCGTCTCCGGCGCGGTCAAGGGCGCGGTGTTCACCGCCGCCGTGTACGAGTCCCTCGGCTTCCGCGTCGTTCCCGCCGCAAGCGAGGAGCGGCACGACATCATCCAATGCGTCGAGCTGAAAAGCCCCGAGGGGATGCTCGCCTTCTGCAAGGGCATCCAGTCCGCCGCACCGGTGGACAGCTATGTGGACCCCGTCCCCGGCGATATGCCCGGCTACGATTCGCAGGTCATCATGGCGGCGGGCGCGTTCGTGCAGGGCAGCTCCATCGAGCTGTCCGCCGACGGCCCCATCCGTCCGCCCTACGCGGTTTACTACCAGGGCGGCCTGACCTGGTACCACGCCAAGCTCGGCGTGCTGCTCTCGCTGCAAAAAATGCTTGACGCAGGGCTGGTCACACTGCCCTGACTCTATATTGTCAGGAGGGTCTTGCTATGCTGATCCGAAGGACTCCCCTCACCAACCGTCATTTCCGGCGCAGACCCCCGCCGGAGACTGTCCGTTTTTTGATCTCAAAATACTGACAGATATAAAGGAGTTTGACAATTCTATATGTGGTTCTGGCTTTCTCTCATCGCGCTGCTCTGCTGGAGCGGCAGCGACCTCTTTTCCAAAATCGGCTGCCGCGACGAGGACGACCGTCTCAGCCATCTCAAGATGGTCATGGCGGTCGGCGTCGTCATGGGCCTGCACGCGGCGTTTGAGATCTTCGTCGGCGGGACGGAGATCAGCTTTGCTATCATCCTCACCTACCTGCCTGTGTCGCTGCTCTACATCGGCTCGATGACGCTCGGCTATCTGGGGCTGCGGTACATTGAGCTGTCCGTCTCGTCGCCCATCTGCAATTCCTCCGGCGCGCTCGTCGCCGTGATGACGCTTGTGTTCCTCGGCGGCGAGGATTATTCCCCGCTTGCCATCTTCGCCGTGCTGCTCGTGTGCGTAGGCGCCATCGGCCTCGGCGTGGTGGACGCGACCGAGGACCCCGAGCTGCGCGCGGCGCGTCAGGCCGAGGGCAACCGCAAGTACGCCAAGAGCTTTCTTGCTCTCGCGCTGCCGGTGGCCTACTGCCTGCTCGACGCGGCGGGCACCTTTGCGGACAACCGCGTGCTCGAAACGCTCGACGAGGGCAGCGCGAACGTCGCCTATGAGCTGACGTTCCTCTTTGCCGCCGTGGTGTGCTTCGTCTACGTCGTGCTGATCCGCAGGGACCGCCTTATTCCCAAAAAGGAAGCGCCGAAGTACCTCGGCGCGGTCTGCGAGACCGCGGGCCAATTTGCCTACATCTATGCCATCGCGGACACCGAGCACCTTGCCATGTCCGCGCCCATCATCAGCTCCTACTGCGCGGCGAGCGTGCTGTGGAGCCGTCTGTTCCTCAAGGAAAAGCTCTCGTGGAAGCACTACGCGATGATCGCTCTCGTGATCATCGGCATCGCCATCATGGGCGTGTTCGACTTATAAAGAAAACAGAAAAGGACGGCCTTGCGCCGTCCTTTTTTTATTCCTCGATGGGCACGTCGATGATATTCACGCCGCGGCGCAGGGCGTATTCGATGGTGTAGCGCGTGCCGCCGGGCAGGCCGTCGTGCACAGCGATGAGCAGGTCGGAATGGTCGACCATGTAGCGGTTGCGCCGCTGCATACACTCGCGCGTGTAGCGTTCCTGCACCATCGTCTCATAGTCGCACTGCTCCAGAATCCGGCGGTAGCGCTCGCGCTGCGCCGCGCTCCAGCCGTCCGCCTGCGTCGGGCAGGGGATTGCCGCCTCGAGCGTCACCTCGCTGTGGCGCTCGCGCAGCGCCAGCACCGCCTCGGCGCAGTAGAGGTCGCAGCCCTCCGCCATGCCGCAGATAAAGTGCGTATAGCCGTCCTCCACAGCCCGGGCGATCACCTCGCGCAGCCGCGCCTTGAGCCGCAGGCAGCGTTCGTCGCCCTCGTCCGTCCCCCACGGCAGCTTCGCCGGGCGGTGACCCGTGAAGCAGCAGCTCACCGGTTTTCCGCGCACCCGCATTCCTCCCCTCGTCGTTTTCTTTTTATTATAGAACATTCGTTTTTATTTGTAAAGTATTGTTTTTTCCTCTTGCATTTTTCCAAGCACTGTGCTATGCTTTAGCCAAACTTGAAATACAGGTCTTCGAGGCGGGGTGAAATTCCCCACCGGCGGTATAGTCCGCAAGCGGCATTTTTGCCGCACGATCCGGTGCGATTCCGGAACCGACGGTCACAGTCCGGATGAGAGAAGATGTGCTGCGCGCTGTTACCACGCAATTCCCTCGCTCTTTTTGCGTCATGCACCTTGGAAGACTCGTTCTTTCAAGGAAAATGATCAAAAGGAGTGTTTTTTCATGTCCGAACCCAACGTCAACGCCATCCCCTCCGCCCGCGCCGCGGGCCGCAGCCGCACGCACAAGGTAACGGTCACCGCCATGCTCTCGGCCGTCGCCTTTGTGCTCATGTTCATCGAATTTCCCATCCCCGCGCTCATCCCCGCCTTCGTCAAGCTCGACATCTCCGACCTTCCCGAGCTGCTCGCCGCGTTTTCGCTCGGCCCCGTCTACGGCGTGGTGGTGGCCTTTCTGAAGAACCTGCTCTTCGCCGTGCTGCACGGCACCTCGTCCGCCTACGTCGGCGAGCTGTTCAACTTCCTCATGGGGTCGGTGTTCGCCTTCTCCGCCGGCTTTGTCTACCGGCGCAACAAGTCCCGCCGGGGCGCGCTGCTCGGCGCAGTCATCGGCACGCTGCTCATGGCGGTGCTCTCCGTTCCGCTGAACTACTTCGTGGTCTACCCCGCCTACGTCGTGTGCTATCACCTGCCGCTCGAGACCATCATCGGGATGTACCAGGCCATCCGTCCCTCGGTCGACGGTCTGCTCGAATGTCTGCTCGTGTTCAATATGCCCTTCACATTTTTCAAGGGCCTGCTCGACGTGGCGCTGTGCTTTTTGATCTACAAGCCGCTCTCCCCCCTGCTGCACAAGTAAAAAGGCTCTCTCGGGCGGTCTGCCAAGGCAGGCCGCCCTTTTTATGCAAACAGCCGAAAATTTGTAAAAATTTTGTGCAAAACGTTGGGTATCTGCAATATTGACGATTTGCTCCCGCAAGACTATAATTCACTCATTCAATCCAATAAAGCGAAATGCAACGATCGAGACAAGTACCATGCGCCATTCGGTCACAGCGAGTCGGGGACAGTGGGAGCCCGATACACAGAGGCCATGCGAATAACACTCGGGAGCAGCGATCTGAACGGCTTCGGCCCGGTAGGAAAGACGCGGCGTGCGGCGTTAAGGCACAGGGGTTTGTTGGAACCCCGCAAAGGGGCCGGTCCTTGGATCGGCAAATTAGGTGGCACCACGGATACGCAGCGATTCGTCCTAAAATTTACAGGACGTCGCTGCTTTATTTTATCTGGAGGTGCTTTTTATGTGCGCTATCATCGGTTTTGATTCCCCCACTCTGACGGAGCAGGAGATCCGTCCTTACTTTGACCGCACCATTTCCCGCGGTCCCGACATGAGCCGAATGGAAAAGGCCGGCCGCGGTATGCTCGGCTTCCACCGCCTTGCCATCATGGGCCTGCACGAGGAGGGGATGCAGCCCTTCCACCTTGGCGGCGACATGGCGGTTTGCAACGGCGAGCTGTATGGCTTCCGTCCGCTCAAAAAGGAGCTGGAGGCCAAGGGCTACACCTTCGCGTCCGAGTCCGACTGCGAGCTCATTCTCCCCCTCTACCGCGAGTACGGCGTGGAGATGTTCGCCAAGCTCGACGCCGAGTTTGCTATGATCATTTATGACGCCAAGGCCGACCGTCTCGTCGCCGCGCGCGACCCCATCGGCATCCGTCCGCTCTTCTACGGCTATCTCGCCGACGGCGGCATCCTCTTCGCCAGCGAGGCGAAGAACCTCGTCGGTCTGTGCGAGCGCATCATGCCCTTCCCGCCGGGTCACTACTACGCCGACGGCAAATTCGTCCGCTACGCCGACCTCACCACGGTGACGGAATACTCCAGGGACGATCTGGACACCGTGTGCAAAAAGATCCGTGAGAAGCTCATCGCGGGCGTGGAAAAGCGGCTCGACGCCGACGCGCCGCTCGGCTTCCTGCTCTCCGGCGGTCTGGATTCCAGCCTTGTCTGCGCCATCTCCGCCAAGCTCCTCGGCAAGAGGATCCGCACCTTTGCCATCGGCATGGACCTTGACCCCATCGACCTCAAGTACGCCCGTGAGGTCGCCGACTTCATCGGTGCCGAGCACACCGAGGTCATCATGACGCGCGAGCAGGTGCTCGCCTCGCTCGAGGAGGTCGTTGCCATGCTCGGCACCTACGACATCACCACCATCCGCGCGAGCATGGGCATGTACCTGTGCTGCAAGGCCATCCACGAGCAGACCGACGTGCGCGTGCTTATGACGGGCGAGATCTCCGACGAGCTCTTCGGCTACAAGTACACGGACTTCGCGCCCTCGCCCGAGGCCTTCCAGCAGGAGGCCAAAAAGCGCGTGGACGAGCTATATATGTACGATGTGCTCCGCGCCGACCGCTGCATCGCGGTCAACTCCATCGAGGCGCGCGTGCCGTTCGGCGACCTCGATTTTGTCAAATATGTGATGAGCATTAATCCCAAGCTCAAGGTCAACAGCTACCACATGGGCAAGTACCTGCTGCGCGAGGCGTTCGCCGCCGACCGCATCCTGCCCGAGGACATCCTCTGGCGGCAGAAGGCCGCCTTCTCCGATGCCGTCGGCCACTCGATGGTGGACGATCTCAAGGAGTACGCCGAAAGCCTGTACACCGACGAGGAGTACGAGGAAAAGCGGAAGCAGTATTCCTTTGCGACGCCGTTCACAAAGGAAAGCCTGCTCTACCGCGAGCTGTTCGAGAAGTATTACCCCGGGCAGGCCGAGATGGTCAAGGACTTCTGGATGCCGAACAAGGACTGGGAGGGCTGCGACGTCAAGGACCCCTCCGCCCGCGTGCTCTCCAACTACGGCGCAAGCGGCGTGTGAGCTATACGGATTCAACAGGAAGAGGCCGCCCCGCGGGGCGGTCTCTTTTCATTTGAGAGAAAAGCCGCGCGGCGCATTGACATTCCTCCCCGCCGCGCCTATAATCAAGTTCTATTTTTCCCGAAAGAGGCCGCCTATGAAATACGTCAAGCAATTCGGCATCATTCTCCTCATTTCCTTTGCCGGAGAAGCGCTCAACTACCTGCTCCCCCTCCCCGTGCCCGCCAGCATCTACGGGCTGGTGCTGATGTTCCTGTGCCTGCAGCTGCGCGTCTTCCGTCTGGAGGACGTGCGCGATACGGCGCTCTTTCTCATCGAGATCATGCCGCTGATGTTCATTCCCGCGGCCACCGGACTGATGACCTCGTGGGGCATCATCCGCGCGAAGCTCTTCGCCTATCTCGTCATCGCCGTTATCACGACCGTGCTGGTCATGGTCGTTTCGGGCCGCGTCACGCAGTTCTTCCTGCGCCGCGGCAAGGAGGTATGAGCATGGAATTTTTTGAACACTCCGTCTTTTTCGGCGTTTCGCTCAGTCTGCTTGCCTACGGGCTCGGCGTGGTGCTGCAAAAGCGCTTCCGTCTGGCGCTCTTCAATCCCCTGCTCCTCTCTGTCATCGTCACGATCCTTGTGCTCGTCACCGCGCACATCGATTACGAGGTGTATTACGCCGGGGCGAAGTACCTCAGCTACCTGCTCACGCCGGCGACCGTGTGCCTCGCCGTCCCGCTCTATGAGAAATTCGCGCTGCTGCGCAGCAGCTGGAGGGCCATTCTCGCCGGTATCCTCTCGGGCGTGCTCACCACGCTGTGCAGCGTGCTGGCACTGAGCCTCGCCTTCCGTCTTTCGCATGAGGAGTACGTCACGCTCCTGCCGAAGTCCATCACGACCGCCATCGGCATGGGCGTCTCTGAGGAGCTCGGCGGCTATGTGACGCTGACCGTCGCCATGATCATCATTACCGGCATCCTCGGCAACGTCATCGCCGTCGCCGTCTGCCGCGTGTTCCGCATCACCGAGCCGATCGCCAAGGGCGTAGCCATCGGCTCCGCCGCGCACGCGCTCGGCACGGCGAAGGCCATCGAGATTGGCGAGGTGGAGGGCGCGATGAGCGGCCTGTCCATCGTCGTGGCCGGACTGCTGACCGTGGCCGGCGCCTCGGTATTCGCCAACTTCCTGTGAAGAAAAGGAGTCCCCTGTCCGCACGGACAGGGGACTCCTTTTTGCTGCTTTACAGGAATATCTTCGCGTCGGCGCGGCGGGTGTAGTCGCGCTCGAGCATCGCCTTGTGGGAGAGGAACGCCTCGTCGTCGAAATACTTCGCGCCCGTCGGGCAGTTCCGCACGCAGGCATGGCACTTGATGCACACGCCCGTGACCTCGGCGGGGTCCTCGCGGCTGATGCTGCCCATCGGGCAGAGCGCCGCGCACACGCCGCAGCCGGTGCATTTGCTCCGGTCGGTCTGCGGCTTGGCCTTGAGGAAGTTTTTCGGCTCGCCATCCAGTCCGAGGGGACGGTAGTAGGGCGCGTCCGCGTCGCCGTCGACCTGAACAGGCGCGGGGATCTCGGTCATTTTGCCGAGCTTCGTCACGACCGCCGCACCGAGCTGCGCGAGCACGGTCATGTCCTCGCGGTCGGGACGGCCCGCAGCCAGCGTATCCGAAAAGGCGTGCTGGCAGGCGAACGCGCCGGCGGCGATGGTATGGAAGCCCGCGTTCTCCAGACTCGCGCACAGCTCGGCGAGGGAGTTGTCAAAGCTGCGGTTGCCGAAGGTCACGACCGGCACGGCAAGCGCGCCGTTTCCGGCAAAGCCGGTCTGCACAAAGGGCAGGAGCTTGTTGGGCACCTTGCCGGCGTAGGTCGGCGTGCCGAAGATCACGAGGTCCTTGTCCGTGAAGGCATAGGTCTCCTCCCGCGCGGCAGGCAGGGTGAAGTCGACGGTCTCGAGCGGCAGCTCCAGCGTCTGCGCAATGGCGTTTGCCAGGGTGGTGACGACCTTGCGGGTCCTCCCGGTAGCGCTGAAATAGACGGCGTAAACGGTTTTGATCTCCATGATGCGTCCTTCTCTCTTCATTTTTATATAACTCTCAGAGGGAAAAATCCTCCGGCGAGTGCGCTTTGGGATCGAGCGAGGCGGGCCGCGGCGGCACGCGGCGCAGAGGGTCGTAGCGGAAGTGGCGGCAGTGGTCGCTGCCGTCCACCACGCCCCTGCGTGAGCAGGCGACCTCGCGCTCGTTCACCGCAGAGCCGTGGGCGCAGTAGGCACAGCGCGGCTCAATGTCCTTGCGGAACGGATTTCTCATGTCCTCTCTCCCCTTTTTCTTTCTTTTTATTATAGGCTCAAAAGGTCGATCGCGCCGTCCTTCATCACGGCGCGCAGCTGCGTGACGGGGTGGTCGTAGGAGTCGATGATGCGCGTGGCGATGACGTCCTCCAGCTCCTTCTGGATGGTGCGGCGCAGGTTGCGCGCGCCGTAGGTGAGCGAGTAGGACTTGTTCGCCAGATACGCGGCAACGGCATCGTCATAGGTGAAGATGAAGCCCTTCTCCTTCAGGCTGGCCGCCAGCTCGTCGAGCATGATGCGGGCGATGGCGACGAAGTTCTTCTCGTCGAGACGGTTGAAGCAGATGATCTCGTCCACGCGGTTGATGAACTCGGGACGCAGGAACTCGCCGAGCGCCTTCATCGTGCGCTCGCGGTTCTGCTCGCTGACGCTGCGGCCGAAGCCGACGCTGCCCTCCTTGCGGTCGCTGCCGGCGTTGGAGGTCATGACGATGACGGTGTTTTCAAAGTTGACCTTGCGGCCGTGCGCGTCGGTCACCTCGCCGTCGTCGAGAATTTGCAGCAGGACGTTCAGCACATCCGGATGCGCCTTCTCGATCTCATCGAAGAGAATGACGGCGTAGGGCTTGCGGCGGATCTTTTCGGTCAGCTGACCGGCCTCGTCATAGCCGACGTAGCCCGGAGGGGAGCCGACGAGACGCGAGACGGAGTGCTTCTCCATAAATTCCGACATATCGAGACGGATGAGGGAGTCGGGTGAGTCGAAAAGGTCGGCGGCAAGCTGCTTGACCAGCTCCGTCTTGCCCACGCCGGTGGGGCCGACGAAAATGAAGCTCACGGGCTTGTGCTTCGGGCTGATGCCCACGCGCCCGCGGCGGATGGCCGCGGCGACCGCGTCCACGGCCCCGTCCTGCCCGATGATGTGCTTTTTCAGGCGGTCGGCCAGCTCGCTCAGGCGCTTGAACTCGGCCTCGCGGATGCGGCTGGCGGGAATTTTCGTCCACAGCTCGATCACGCGGGCGAGATTGTCCATCGTCAGCTCGGGATCGCCCTGCGCGCAGAGACCGTCCAGCTCGCTCTGCGCCTGAAGCTCCAGACTTTTCAGCTCAGCCAGACGCTCGAAGTCGGGATTCTCGGTCTCCGCCTCGAGCAGCTCGCGCTCCTTGGCGTAATCGTCCAGCTCGCGGCGCAGCTCCATGCGGCGGTTGATGTTTTTGTCGTGCAGGTTCATATCCGAGCACGCCTCGTCGATCAGGTCGATGGCCTTGTCCGGCAGGAAGCGGTCGGTGATGTAGCGTTCGGAAAGCACGACGGCCTGGCGCAGGATGCCGTCGGGAATTTTCACGCCGTGGAAGGACTCGTAGTAGTGGGCGATGCCCTTGAGAATTTTGAGCGTATCCTCCATGCTCGGCTCGTTGACCGTGACGGGCTGGAAGCGGCGCTCGAGCGCGGTGTCCTTCTCGATGTGCTTGCGGTACTCGTTGAAGGTCGTCGCGCCGATGACCTGAATTTCGCCGCGCGAGAGGGCGGGCTTCAAAATATTGGCGGCGTTCATGCTGCCCTCGGCGTCGCCCGCGCCGACGATGTTATGCACCTCGTCGATGACGAGAATGATGTTGCCGAGCTTGCGAATTTCCTCAATAAGACCCTTCATGCGGCTCTCGAACTGGCCGCGGAACTGCGTGCCGGCGACGAGCGCAGTGAGGTCAAGGAGATAGACCTCCTTGCTGCGGAGCTTGAAGGGCACCTCACCCGCGGCGATGCGCTGGGCAAGGCCCTCGGCAATGGCCGTCTTGCCGACGCCCGGCTCGCCGATGAGGCAGGGGTTGTTCTTCTGGCGGCGGTTGAGAATCTGAACGACGCGCTCGATCTCCTCGTCGCGGCCGATCACCGCGTCGAGCTTGCCGTCGCGGGCGCGCTGGGAGAGGTTGATGCAATAGCTGTCAAGAAATTTATGCTTGGCGGCCTTGTCGTTCTTCTTGCCGCGCTCGGCGCGGCCCGGGCCGTCCGCCGCGCCGTCCGCAGGCGCGGGCGCGTCGCCGTTCTGCCCGCCGAAAAGGCGGCCGAGGAACGGGAAGGTCGCGGTCTTGCCGTCCTCCTCGTCGTCGCCGTCGGGCGCGTCGATGCCCTCAAGGTTTTCGGCGCCGCCGAAAGCGCTCATCATCTCGTTGGAGATGTTGTCAAGGTCCTCGTCGGTGATGCCCATGCGCTGCATCATCTCGTTCACCTGCGGCAAGCCGAGATTTTTGGCGCACTTGAGGCAAAGACCCTCGTTGATATTTTTACCGTTCTCCATGCGGGTGATGAAGACAACGGCAACGTTCTTTTTACATCTGGAGCAAAGTTGTGGCTGCATAATGGGAAACCTCCGTTATGTGAGAGATGCGATGATGGATCGCGGGGTGTTGTTCAGAAACCACGCGAGCAGGTGCGTGCCCGCCGCATGGTCCGCAAACCACGTCACGCCGAGGCGCGGCGCGAGGAATACAATGAGAAAAATAAGCAGCGCGCCTTCCATGAGCGAGAGCGCCGCGCCGCCGAGGCCGTTGAGCTGCGCGAGCACCGGCAGCGAGAAAAGGCGGTCGAGCCCGTGCGTGAGCAGACGGAGCAGCAGCATCAGCGCAAGGAAGAACGCGAGGAACAGCGCGGCCTGCACGATGGTCTTGACAAGCAGGTACGCCGCCCGCTCCGCCGCGGAAACGGCGGAATCGGTCACGCTCTTTGTCACGCCGTCGATGGCGTCGTCGGAGACGCCGAAGCGCTTGAGCGTGTCGAGCGCTTCGGCGAGCAGATCGCTCAGCTCGTCGGGCAGCAGTCCGCCGGCGCTCAGGTCGCCGTCCTCCGCGGCCAGCGCGTCGGACGGAATATCGCGCTCAAACTGCTCAAGCACTCTCTCCTCCACCTTGGGGTAGACGAGGTCGGTGACCGGCTCGACGAACATCGCGGTGAGCAGCGTCGCGCCGATGAGCGCGACCACCACGCTCACGAGCGCCATCAGGCTGCGGATAAGGCCCTTGCGCGCGCCGAGAAGCGCGAACACCGCCAGCACGGCAGCCAGGACGAGATCAATGATAAGTGCATTATCCATGCTTTTCACTTACCTTTCAAGTGAAACATTTTTCTAATTACGGCACAAAGAGCCAGCCGTGCTGCGAGCCGAGCAGCACCGCCGAGCCGTCGGCGCGCATCCGCACGCCGCGCGCGTACTGCGTGTCGGCAAGCGAGGCGTACTCGGCAAGGTCGGAGGTGTAGATGACCAGCTCGTCGCTGTAAAGCACGGCGAGGTACTTGCCCGCCGCGGAAATGTCCAGCACGTCGCGCTGCGTGTCGAGCGAGGCGATGAGGTTGCCCTCCGCGCCGACGGTGACGAGCTTGCCCGCGCTGCCGGAGCGGTAGCGCGAGAGCACGAGCGCGCCGAAATCCGTCCCGCCGAGCGTGCTGCCGCGCAGATAGGGATAGGCGTAGTCGTAGGATCCGCCGAGCGAACCGTCGCCGCTGAGCGCGAGAAAGCGATCGTCCGTCACGGCGACGAGCGTGCCGCCGAAGCTCGAGAGCTCGTAGAGCAGCGAATCGTCCAGCACGCAGGCGGAGACCGCCGTCTCCTGATCGAGCGCGTAGCGGCGGATCGTACTGACGAACATGGCGTCCTCCGAGCCGAGCGTCGCGACCGCGACGTGCTTGCCGCCGCGCTCCACGCAGGCGTCGATCATGTAGCGGTTGGAGGAATTGAAGGTGAACACGCGCTCTCCCGAGGCGTTGTAGACCGAGACGGAGGACTTGTAGCCGCTCTTGTCCGTCACGAGCGCCAGCATATCGGAGGAGTTGAGCTTCGCCGAAATAGTGCCGTTTTCCGTCTCGGTGCTCAGGTCGCGCACAAGGCCCCTTTCACCGAGGATATAGAGCGTCGTGCCGCCGACGTCGTAGACCGCGGCGGTGCGGCCGCCGAGGGCGATGGCGGGCGAGTCGAGCTTGACCTCCTGCGCGTAGATCTCGCTGCCGTCGTCGGCGAGCACGCTCACGCGCGTGGTGGAAACGACCAGCAGGCGGTCGCCGAGGAGGGCGAAGCGGTTCGTGCGGTCGTTGTCGTAATCATAGGTGTTCTCGCCCGCGGCGTCGGCCTTATCGTAGCTCAGCGCGCGGCGGAGACTGTCGAAATTCGACAGGTCCAGATACGCCGCGGCGAGCACCGCTCCCAGCACGACCGCGAGCACCGCCACCAGTACCAGAATACGGTGGAGCGTGCCGCGGCGCGGCGGCGCGGCGCGGTCCGCGCGCAGATCCTCGCGCGAGAGCTTATCCTTGTCAGTCATTGAGCCGTTCATCCTCATACCAAAGTCTGGTCATGTACAGTCCCCCCGGCGGCACCGTGGGGCCGGCGAGCGTGCGGTCGCCGGAGTCGAGTATTTTGGGAATGTCCTCCGCCGTGAGCTTGCCCTCGGCGGCGTAGAGCACCGTGCCGGTGATGGCGCGCACCATGTTGTAGAGAAAGCCGTCCGCGCAGACCTTGAGCTCCAGAAGCTCGCCGCGGCGCGTCACGCGGCAGTAGTGCACGGTGCGGACGGTGGTCTTTGTCTCCGTACCGACCGAGCGCACGGCGCGGAAATCGTGCGTGCCCTCAAACGCCCGCGCCGCCGCGTCCATCACCGCCTCGTCGAGCTTCTTGGGGTAGAAGTACGCACGGTTCACATAAAACGGGTTCTTGATGCGCGAATTGTAGATGCGGTAGGTATATTCCTTCTTCAGGCACGAGCCGATGGCGTTGAAATCGTCCGCCACCTCCAGCGCCTCGCGCACCACGATGTCCTCGGGCGTGTGGGTGTTGACGGCGAAAGGCAGACGGTCGATGGGGATGCGGGAGCTCGTGCGGAAATTCGCAACATAGCGCTCGGCGTGAACGCCCGCGTCCGTGCGGCCGACGCCGGTGAGCCTGACCCTCTCGCCGCAGACCATCGAAAGGCCGCGCTGGAGCGTCTCCTGCACGCTCGCCTCGGTCCGCTGCATCTGCCAGCCGTGATAGGCCGTGCCGTTATACATCAATTTTAGCGCAATGTTACGCATGATTCGTGTCCTTTTTTTGAATTTTAGAAAAACTTTTTCAGCGCGATCATCGCCGCGCACAGCGCGGCGTAGAACGCGAGCGTCAGATAGTCCCGCGTCTCGTAGCGCAGGACATGGAGCTTCGTGCGCCCCTCACCGCCGTGGTAGCAGCGGCACTCCATCGCCGTCGCCAGCTCGTCCGCACGGCGGAACGCGCTGACGAACAGCGGCACGAGCAGCGGGATGAGCGCCTTGGCGCGCTGGAGCAGGTTGCCGCTCTCGAAGTCCGCGCCGCGGGCGCGCTGGGCGGACATGATCTTGTCCGTCTCCTCGATGAGCGTAGGGATGAAGCGCAGCGCGATGGACATCATCATCGCCAGCTCATGCACCGGCACGCCGAGCTTCTTGAGCGGGCCGAGCAGGTCCTCCAGCCCGTCGGTCAGGCGGATGGGGCTGGTGGTGTAGGTCAGCAGGAAGGTGCCCATGATGAGCAGTGAGATGCGCAGCATCATGGCGATGGCGGTGATCACGCCCTCGCGCGTGACGTGGAAGATCCAGAACTGCGCGATGACGGTGCCGGGGGTGTAGAAGAGGTTCAGCACCGCGGTGAAGGCGATGATGAACAGCACCGGCTTGAGGCCGCGGAAGAGCGCCCTCGCGCCCACCTTCGAGATGCGCACGGAGACGATCAGCGTCAGGATCAGCACGCCGTAGGCAATGGGGCCCTTTGCCAGAAAGATGGCTATGATATAAAGAACGGTCGCCAGCAGCTTGGTGCGCGGGTCGAGCCGGTGGGCGAGCGTGTCGCCGGGAAAATACTGGCCGAGGGTGATGTCCTTCAGCATACGGCTCCCCCCTTTCGCAGCGCAAGCAGCGCCGCCTTCAGCTCCGCGACCGTGTAGACCGCGGGGTCGATGGGCAGCCCCTTGGCGCGCAGCGCCATGGCGACGCGCGTCACCTGCGGCACGTCAAGGCCCGCCGCGACCAGCTCGTCCGCGCGGGCGAACACCTCGCGCGGCGTGCCGCTCATGAGCACATGAGCGTCGGAGAGCACGGCGATGCGGTCCACGTTCTGCGCGATCTCATCCATCGAGTGGCTGACGAGCACGACGGTGTTGCCGCGCTCCTTGTGATAGGCGCGGATATGGGCAAGCAGCTCCTCGCGCCCGCGCGGGTCAAGTCCCGCGCTCGGCTCGTCGAGCACCAGCACCTCCGGCTCCATGGCGATCACGCCCGCGATGGCGACGCGGCGCTTCTGACCGCCGGAGAGCGCGAAGGGCGACTTTTGCAGCAGGCCCTCGTCCAGTCCTGCGAAGCGGGCGGCGTCATGCACGCGGCGGTCCAGCTCCGCGCCGGTCAGGCCCATGTTGGTGGGGCCGAAGGCGATGTCGCGGTAGACGGTCTCCTCAAAGAGCTGGTACTCCGGATACTGGAACACCAGCCCCACGCGGAAGCGCACGCTGCGGATCTTCTTCGGGTCGGCCCAGATGTCCTCGCCGTCGAGCAGCACGCGGCCGCCCGTCGGCTTGAGCAGACCGTTGAGGTGCTGGATCAGCGTCGATTTGCCGCTGCCCGTGTGCCCGATGAGGCCGAGAAACTCGCCGTGGTAAATGTCGAGCGACAGATTTTCCACCGCGCTGCGGCGGAAGGGCGTGCCCTCGCCGTAGGTGTGGGTCAGATTTTCAATACGAATGATCTCGTTCAACTCAGTTGTCCTCTTTTGCGGATTTTCCAAAGCACCTTGCAATGGCGTCGGCGCACTCGTCCACGGTGATGGCCGTAAGCGGCAGGTCGCAGCCCGCGCCGCGCAGCTCGTATAAAAGCTCCACCGTGTCCGGCACGGTCAGGCCGATGGACTTGAGCTTTTCCACCTGCGCGAACACCTCGCGCGGCGCGCCGTCCATGGCGACGCGGCCCTCGTTCATCACGATCACGCGGTCGGCGTGCTCGGCTTCGTTCATGTGGTGGGTGA